>Ga0209700_104378_pt1 | contig 25547 bp, 16 predicted proteins | sample SiratroredBW_FD_187528 | JGI IMG/M metagenome (GOLD analysis project Ga0209700, IMG submission 187528) | Root nodule microbial communities of legume samples collected from California, USA - Siratro red BW (SPAdes) (version 2) | ecosystem: Host-associated > Plants > Roots > Nodule | place: USA...
TTTTTATTTTATTTTATTATTATTTTTGATTTTCTTTTTTTTATTTTTATTTTAAAAAAAATGCTTAATTGATTAAATTTAACTTCCTTTTTTTTTTATATCTTTTTATAAATATCTAAACTAATCAAATATTATTTATTTTGTAATAATTCCTAAAACATATTTTTTTAATTTATTATTTTTGAATTTATTATTATTTACCCGGACGAAATCGGGTGTTGACAATTACCAACCCAGGTAACTCACACTGGAATAGAATCCAGTACAATGAAAGAATTATCATAGACTCAGCAAAACAAGCACTTCTATACAACAAATTACAAAAGTAATGAAGAAAGGGTATAGAAGGCTTATTCAGTATGATCAGATCAGTAATATAGCAACAACAGTCAATTGAAAGCTCCAGCAGTATTGAGAAAACAGTTTTTGAAGAGCTTTTCGAATGATCTTGATCACAAAAACTATTGGGGCACTTTTTCTCTCTCTTGGAAAACTTAGAGCACTGCTTTGAAAATGATTCAGAATGATTTCATTCTTTTCCAAAATTTCGCGCCAACTATTTATAGACAACTGTCATTTAAAATTCAGTCGATTGTTTTGTTAAATAGTCGACTGTTTTTCTCCAATTAGTTAAAACAGTTGTTCAAAACTCAAAATCTGATTTTAATAATTTCTCAAAACCTTAGTTAAATCAGATTTGAAAACATGGAGCTTATCCTTGATTGAAAATGCTTATAATGCTGACTTGAATCAAACTTGCCACACAACACACAATCCTAAGTTCTAGACAGAGCCTTTAAATCTTCATGAAATCTTCAAGCAGTCCACATATGATCACATGGTCTTGAACTTCTTCACATGGTTGACTTCATCAAATCTTCACAACAACTCACTGGTGCTAATAGAAGGATTGTGAAAGCATCAGAAAGAGGAGATGAACTTGTTGGAATCGAAAATGAATCCTTGAGACAATGAGGATAAAAGATGTGAGGCCAACTTCTACCAATGCTATAGGCTAGACAATCTCAAAGAGACACTAATATCAAAGAACTCAAGAACAAGTGGATTGCAATTTGGACAAAATTTCTTCACTCATTTAAAGTTGAAATTACAAGAGGTACTCACAGTTATTTATGGTGTGTGCGGCTGACCAAAGTTTGGAGTCAAATCTGAATTTGAAATTCAAATTTAAAAATTAATTCTAGAACTCTCCAACAAGCACTTGTCATGTGGACTTCTTGCTTTCCTTGTCTTCTTGAAAATACTCTTCACTTGCAAGTTTCCATGTGGCCTCAAATGCTCTCCATTGATGATTTCCATCCAACTGCATTTTCCATCAGATTTAAAAATTAATTCAAAAATTCTCTAATGAGCATTTGGAGTTCATGCTCCTTATGCTTGGCTGAAAAATACTCTCCATTTAGGAGCTTCTAAGTGGATTTAAATCCTCTCCATTTCCATGAAGACATGTGGCAATTCGTCCCTTGCAACTGTAGCTCTCCAAATCAGCCCTAATGCCACACAAGCCCTAGCTTTTGTCTATGTTAATCATTGTTAAAGCCACTCATTTATCATTATTTTCTTTATCATTTTTCTTTAATTTTTATGATGGATTAATGGTCTAAATTATTCTAAGCTATTCTAAAATATTTACACAAGTAGTAAAGGACTTTGTATCAATGCTCAATGTTCTTCAGAGGAATCTCTTCATGGTTGAATTTGGGCCCGGACAATTGTTTGGAGGCCCAAATAGGCTCAGACAAGCCCAATCTTTTGTCTTGCGTCTAATGAAACAATGGTTGTGTGTCCTCTATAGTCTCTGACTTGGGTGGTTAATGCATATGCCATCATCCCCTCCCTCCTGAAAGGGATCTATCATCAAATCTTGTAAGGTGTTATGGGCAGCAACCTTGTTCGTGATACCCTCTTGAGTTTACCAATCTGTAAAAACATGAAAAATAGTAAAATAGATGACATATACACAAAAAGAGTTAAGAATAAAAGTAGAATTAAAAAAAAAATCTTCCAAGGTCAAGTTACTCTTTACCAGATGATGGACAAAGATGTCTAACCCAATGAGTACTTTTATTTGTATTTTTTGTTTTTCTATCCTATGAGGCAGCCTAATCTCCTAATTTATTGAATATCCAGTTTTGCTTCAGGAAATTCCAAACAAGTTATTCCTATAACAGAGGAGTTTACATCAATGTTTGGTTCAATCACATACAAAGATTGCTTTTCAAGTTCATCCTCACAAAGTTCATTTTCAAAAGAGGAGATTTTATCAATGTATGGTTCAACTATAGACAAAGGTTTCTCTTTGCTCAATTCCTCGCACAAGTTTTCTATAAGAAAGGATTTTATGACAATGTCTAGTGTAGTTCCAGACTCAGACTCTTTTTCCTATTCTCATTTCTTCCTCTTTTTTCTCTCTTTTCTTTCTTTTTCTTTTCTCTCTTTTTCTCTTTGCATCTTTCTTTGTATTTTTTCTTGTCTAAGCTCTACCTCTTTAAGCTCATGATCTAAAAGAGCTAGAGATTTTTTTATTTGATTTTTTGTTCCTTGTTTTGTTTGTAATTTGTTCTCTACCACTTGTGAAAGTGATAAAGAACTAATTACAAACTTATTGTTCTAATATGTGAAAGTGATTTTATTGTTTATTGGTACGACTATAGTATGACATGTTATGATCAAATTGCCAAGGTTGTCCCAATAAAGTATCAAAACCTTCTAAGGGCACAAGGTCACATAAAACATTTTCAGTTCATGAGTTTGAGTTTGTGAATCTTGTTGATAACTCAACCAGTTAGGTAATTGATATCGGTGCTTCTTTTCATATCACTTCTAGTAGAGATTTGTTTACTTCCTATACTCCTGGTGATTTTGACAATGTGAAAATGGATCATGAAGGTGTAGCAAGATGTGTTGGTGTTGGACATGTTTGCTTAGAGATGTCCAATGACTCTAAATTAATTTTGAAGCATGTGAAGCATGTTCTTGATGTCCGATTAAACTTACTTTATATTGGTAAGTTGTGTGATGAAAACTATAAAAGCTTATTTTTAGTTGATAGTTGGAAGCTCACTAAGGGTTCCATGGTTGTGGGTAAAGGTACTAAACACTCTACACTTTACATAACTCATGCCAAAATTGTAAAAAATATTGTTCATGCAACTGAGTTTGTTGATGGAACTGACTTGTGGCATAAGAGGTTATGCCATATGAGTGAGAAAGGGATGTCTGCTCTAGCTAGAAAGAACGTATTATCTGGTGTTAAAAAGCCACATTTACAAAAAAAGTTCTCATTGTTTTGCTAAGAAACAAAATAGAGTGTCTTTCAAAGTCACATACTTTCAAGGAAGTCAAAAATAGGTGATTTGGTACATTCTGATGATAACAATGTTGATATGATGACAAAAGCATTGCCTAGGAAAAGCATGAAACATGTTGCTATATCGCCAGATTTGTGAAGGCCTCAACCTAATCGAGAAGGGGAGATATTTGTTGGGTTAGTTCTCTCCTTGTGAGGCCCAAACCCATTATTTTTTGTGTGTCCATGACTCATGACAGACCCAATATAATGCATTCACATTATAATTAGGGGAAAAAGCTAACCCTAAGGGTGTGCAACTGTGAGAGCATTAGTGTGTGTGAAGAAGTGTATGAATAGTCGCTTTGAAGAAAATAGAGAGAGAGAGAAAACACAATTTGCAGGTACTTCCTACAACAACCTATCTTGGTTGTTTTGAAGATCCAATTGTAAAACCTTATCTAATAGAGATGTAATTTTTATTGAAGATTCCTTACTCATATTTCTTCAAACTAGATGGTGGGATTGTCTATTAGGGTCTGTAGATGCGTCAGGAATTTTGGCAAGAGTTGTTATTCGCACAAAGTTCCTGTTACAGTCAGGCTCGATTGTTTCGGAAATCCAACGGCAAAATCTTATCCAATTGCTTTGAAAGTTTTACTGGAGTTTTATCACTCACAATACGTAGTTTTGGACTGTTAGATTTGAAATCAGAGCTTTAGTTTGTTTTTAGAAAATTTGTGAACAATGACAATTTTTATGGTGACGAGATTCTTGAACTCTTGTTAAATTTCAATTTATTAATATATTGGGCCATTGTTGATAACCCATTTGACGATTAGCAAGAGTTGTATTGATATGCTCTTTGATTGGTTTTTGTGAGACTCATTATACCTTTATTTTGGTATTATTGGAGTATTTACCGCCCAATGAGTTTTTTGATCTCTATCGAAAGGTTTTTCCCACGTTAATCATTGATGTTGGTTTATTCTTTTATTTTCGACTGCATATTGGTTTTTTATTGGATTGATTGATTGCGTTCAGGGTGTTTCCATATTGTTATGATAGAAGTGAATCTTATTACATCTACTGCCTGATTCCATCAATTTATTCGTACGTGATTGAGTTCTTTTATCATAAAATGGCTTATATATCTCTTTATATTAAAGTATCAAATTTGCAAATACTATCTGAGCACATGAGAATTTATTTTCTCTCTCATTTTAATTAAAATAAATTTTCCTTCAGGATAATTAATCTTAGCAATTTACTACTAGATGTAGCTCATTATTAGTGTAAACTTCAATTCATCTTTTAACTTTTAGAAGATAAAGATATAAAAAGAACTTATTTTGTATTTTTCCATTTATAGATTTTGTTTGGTTCCTTTAATATTTTTCTATGTAATATTAACCTAATTGAGGTATAACTTAATTGAGATGTCAATATTTCCAATTATTTATGATCAAAGCCGTATCCGGTCAAATAATCTCAGTAAAATGTAACACTAGAAAGTGACTCTTAGGTTGTCTCCCAAAGACCTAATTCTCTACCAAATGATAAAAACACACTGAAAATGGGGGGGGGTTAGACAGATTCAACCAAACAGTATTTAACTGGGAAATTTAAACCAATAATTAAAAACAGATTATCCCCTTGATTTCGATTGTAGTCCAATTATTATTGGTTGCGGTAATTTCATATTGACACTCAACCCTCATTTCAATCCTAACTAATTGACTAAGCGAAAATTAGAGTGAGTTTAACTATGCAAGCAAGGTTGGCACAACCATTCATCCCAACCTAATAGATCATATTTCCTGTCATTAAGCATGAACGGTCCAGCGAAAACAGTGGGCAAAAAAATGAAATAGACGAAGAGTTAAGAGGTGAGATGATTAAGCACAGAACCTCAAACCTTTTCCGCAATCTCAACCAAGAGGATAACCCAAACGAATTAGCCTTCCATAAAAGCGAATAAACAAGATGAAGAAGAAACAAGAATGGAAAAAAATGAAGAAAACGTGAATTGTATTCAAGGCACCAAAATCAAAACAGAGAAGGTTCTAAAAACGTAAAAATAAAAAAAATGCTATCTTGGTTCCAGCCGCCGCCCCTTACAAGTCTCTCCCCCTTACATAAGTTAGGGAAACCTTTTTCAACCCTAATGGGCCTAAGTCCCTTTACAAGTCTAGCCCAACATAAAAAAAGAAATAAAAGAAAAGGAAAAATATGACATGAAGGTAGTGGTGACATGGCAAAAGACGTGGTAACTCTCTTCAATTCCAGAAATTAATTCCAAACTCAGTGAAATAACAAGGTCGCCCTGAAAACAATAATAAAATTAAGTCAGGAAATCCGAATTAATTAAAAATTACGAATTTCTGGTAAATGAAGCCCAAACAGTAAAACTGAAGAAATGATAGGCAGTTCACATATCACTAATTAAAATGGATACATAAAGACAAGTAAATAAGAAAAAATAATGACTCATCAATTTAATTATTCAACATTTATAAACTTAATTTTTTATATTATCAATTTTTTAAGCACCATGTGACCACATAAAAATTTTGATCTTCTCTCAATTTAATTAAAATAAGTTTCCTTTATGATAATTAATTTTAACATTTTACTACTAGATTTAGTTAATTATTAATGTAAAGTTCAATTTATATTTAACCTTCAAAAAATAAAAATACAAGAAAGTTATTATATATATATATATATATATATATATATATATATATATATATATATATATATATATATATATATATATATATATATATATATATATATATATATATATATTTATTTATTTATTGCATGGATGTGATTTGATTTCCATATTTTTGTATTTTATTTTTTGTAATATTTTTTATATTTAATTAAGATATTGAGTGATTTAATTATTCATACACTTGTGTGATTTAAGTCTTTTATCATAAAATGATTTATATTATCTTTTTATAATAAAATATCAATTTTTAAGCACCACGTTAGCACATGAAAAATTCCTTTCTCTCTTAATTTAATTAAAATAAGTTTCTCTTTATCATAATTCGTTTTATCATTTTTACTATTAGATATAGCTCGTTATTAATGTAAACTTTAATTTATCTTTAAATTTTAGAAAATAAAGATATAAGATAGTTATTATGCATTTTTTTGTATGTATGAATTTAGTTTGGGTTTCTAAAATTTTGTATTTATTTTTTTTAATATTTTTTTATGTAGTATTAACCTAATTGAGTATTAAGGTTTATAATAATGTCTACCGTAAATTTTTTATATATAAAAGGAAAACTTAAACTTAAATTTTATAACCCACGAAAACAAGTTAAATGAAAAAATGGAGGGGATCAATAGAGACAATATAAGTGTGTTGTCCAACTTGCACCTTCATTCACTCGCCAAATCCCTTACTCTCCCCTATCTCTCACAAATCCAGACCTAAAAGGAGGAAGAGAATTATGGTTAATTTGCTTTCCTCAACCTCTTTCACTCTTCTCTTTCTCTTTTTCTTCTCATTAGTTTAATTTGCACTTTCTTTCCAATTCTCATGAACAGAACCAAATAAGCAGATGGGAAGGCTATGTGAACTGGAGGAACAAACCTGCTCTTAGAGGCCGACATGATGGCATGCTTGCAGCCTCCTTCGTTTTGGGTTTGTCTCAGTGACTTTTCTAATCACAGTATTAAATCTTTACAGTTCATGATATGAATCACAGAAATGGTGATAAATGTAAATCATACTTGCCCTAATTTGAAAGTGTTTGTGTTTGTGCAGTGGTGGAGATATTGGAGAGTCTGGCATTTGTAGCCAATGCAAGCAATTTGGTGACCTACATGATTAAGTACATGCACATGTCCCCTTCAAAATCTGCAAACACTGTCACAAATTTCATTGGAACGGCCTTCATCCTTGCCCTCCTTGGAGGTTTCTTATCTGATGCTGTTTTCACCACTTATCAAACCTTCCTCATTAGTTCAGTGTTTGAACTTCTGGTATGCACCCTCCTCTACCATATAGCTACTTTTCTCATCTTAGTTTCATTGCTATATCACAATAATTATGTAAACTAATTAAATGGTAAGTAAAGAATAAAGATATAAATTTTAAAAAAAGTAATTAATATTATCTTAAATTTCGTAAATAACAATTATATGAAATTAAAAATCATTTCACCGTTGAAAAGAAACATAAATATTTCATACTTAAGAAATAATTATGAGTTTTAATGGTAGTATTAATTATTATTTGAGTTTATGCCTTCATTATAATGATGATTACGCGTTCATTTATTACGTTTATGGTTTAACGTTATATATTAATTATTGCGTATTTGAGGAATGATAATGGATTTTAATGGTGCTATTAATGATTATTTGAGTTTGTGCATTCACACATGAGGATTATATATATTCATTTATGGTGCTATTAATGATTATTTGAGTTTATCCATTCACATATGAGGATTATATATATATATATTCATTTATGATATTTATGAACTTTGTTTACATATATTAATTGTTATTAAACGTTCGAGGAAAGATAATGACTTGAATTGTATAACTAAAAAAAATTTTTTAGACACCCAATTTTAATTACCAAATAGTTAATTGTGACTAAAATTATCATTAATAATTTTTTTATCATTTATATTTTTACTTTTCAAATAATCTTTAATTAGCTTTTTATTATGATGTAAAAGTGAAAAATGGTAAAATGAAAACTAAAATGAAATTTATTATATTCCGAGATTTTTTTTTAAAAAAATAAGATATTTAAAACAAACAAATGAAATATTAATATATTTAGTATTTTCATGAATTCTACTGTTATACTGAATATAGTGTTTAGTGAAAAAAATTGGTCTTTTACAAAACGATGATGCATGCTAGTAATTAACGTTTATACATTAAATATTTTTTCCAAGTCAATACATGATCAATACTCTATACATTTAGAGGTAAAATAATAATTAATTATAACGAGGAAGAACATATTAATATAAAATTCAAAATATTAATCTTAAACGTCGTATAGAGATTGATAGAGAAATTTGAAAGAATAAATTATCATACTTATGAAAAAAACTAAAGGTGTCAATTTGTAATTTCTGCTTAATCTTATAATTTTTATAATAATCTATAGTATCTTTTTTTTTTATTTTAAATGTATATGTTTAATACATAGTGTTTAAATTATTAATTTTTTAATTATCGCTAAAGTCGTATGCTTGTTATAAATATAACAAAAAATAATATAATAAACATTTATTATTAATATATTTTCAATATATCTTTTGAGTATATTAAAAATAAACATTTTATGAAAATATATCAATAATTTTCATATTTATCCATTAATTGCTATGTCTCTTGCTTAATAATAATAATAATAATAATAATAATAATAATAATGTTATACTCATTTATTTTTTGTTTACATAATATAAATTTGGTATGTTCAATTAGTATAAATATTTATTATTAATATATTCAATATGTTAATTTCAAAATATAACTTAATTTTAATTTTTATGTTAAGAAAATCACAAATAAAATTTAAATTTTTTATTTTAAATAAGACCTTAATAATAAAAGTTATTTTGTTGTCTTTTAAACATCAGCAACCAATTAGAATATCAATAAGTACCAGTCTTGTAAAAAAAATTATTAAACTAAAAATGACAAGAAACGTCTTAAAAATAATATAACTGTGAGACCTAAAAAAAAAAAAAAATTAAGACCTCATGCCTCAATTTATAAAGCTAATCTTGAAAGCTTGAAAGAGATCTGCTAGCCATATAGTGACTAAGGTAGAAAAATTTGATGAAATCTATAGTGTAGTTAAAATTTTTTATTGGTGCCAAAGCTAAATTGTTTTCTCTATGATCTTAACTCTATCTACAAACATTATTTGAATGAATATCCTCACGTCATTTTTAATTTATACTTTCCTACATTTCATATCCTACACTATTTTTATAATTTTTGCTGAATGATAGTTATAGCTATTTTAAAACTATAACATTTTAATATTGTTAGTATATAATAAATAAATTATTTAATTTTTTCTCACAAAAATTATTTAATTTTATGTAAAAACTTCATTATTTATTATTATTTTATTTTATTTTATTCAAGTGGTAATCAATACGTTTTTTAAAATAAAATAAGAAACTTGAGTGACAATTTATATTAGTGTGTGTGTTTTAAGACTAAAACGAAGGTAAGTATTATTTAACAAGATTTCAGGAGAGAGTGAATGAATTTTTCCTCTTCCTATATAATTTCAATTAACTTGATAAAGATAGAAAAACAGGTTGTTATGTAGATGATAAAGTACATTGTGAATAGAAATTAAATAAAGAAAATAAATTCTTATTGTAGTTTATCATGTTACACAAGTATTTTACATGGCTAAGGGAATGGGAATTTGCGTGTGCAGGGATTGGTTGTGCTCACTGTACAAGCTTGTGTGCCTTCACTGATGCCAGCAGCATGTGAGGCAGCCACCGCATGCCATGAAGTGGGTGGTGGAAAAGCAGCAATGCTTTTTGGTGGGCTTTATTTGGTGGCTCTTGGAATTGGAGGAATTAAGGGTTCACTGCCACCACATGGTGCTGAGCAATTTGATGAGACCACCCCATCTGGAAGGAGGCAGCGATCAACCTTCTTCAACTACTTTGTCTTCTGCGTCTCCTGTGGTGGCCTTATTGCCACTACATTTGTAGTCTGGGTTGCAGACAACAAAGGCTGGAAATGGGGTTTTGGAATCCCTACTATAACCATTTTTGTATGCATCATTGTGTTCTTGGCAGGCTCTGCTACTTATAGGAGCAAGATCCCTTCTGGAAGTCCACTCACAACCATTTTCAAGGTACTGGTTGCTGCTTTACTTAATGGTTGCTTCAGCAGAAGCTCTGTGGTGAATGAAAACAAGGACAGCGAAGCCCTAACAAATACCCTAAATTTTCTCAATAGAGCAGTTGAAAGCAACCCTAAGTATTCATCAATAGAATGCACGGTGGAACAAGTGGAAGATGTGAAGATAATGTTGAAAGGACTACCCATATTTGTTTGCACCATTATGGTAAACTGTTGTCTGGCTCAACTAAACACCTTCTCTGTTGAACAAGCTGCAACCATGAACACCAAACTTGGGTCCTTGAAGGTGCCACCTGCCTCCTTAACAGCTTTCCCAGTTCTCTTCATCATGATCGTGGCACCAATTTATGACATAGTCATCGTCCCACTTGCAAGAAAAGTGACCAAAACTGAGATGGGAATCACTCACCTCCGAAGAATTGGATTTGGATTGGTCCTCTCTATATTTTCCATGGCAGTGGCGGCGGTTGTTGAAGTAAAGAGGAAAAGGGTGGCCATAGACTCAGGCCTTGTAGATGATGTAACCAAACCACTACCCATCTCGTTCTTATGGGTTGCTCTTCAGTACTTGTTCCTCGGTTCTGCTGATCTTTTCACCTTTGCTGGGTTGCTGGAATTTTTCTTCACAGAGACACCAATTAGGATGAGATCTTTGGCCACATCACTCACTTTTGCCTCTTTGGCTGTTGGATACTACCTAAGCTCAGTAATTGTATCAATAGTAAACAGAGTGACTGGTAACAGGTCACACGCAGCATGGTTATCTGGGGTCAACATTAACCACTATCACCTAGAGAGGTTTTATTGGCTTATGTGTGTGCTAAGCCTGTTGAACTTCTTGCATTTCTTGTTTTGGGCACTCAGATACAAATATAGAGGGATAGGAGCCACAACTGAATGAAGAAAACCAAGGGGAGCTTTCTGAATTGTTTCTGTATAAGGCCATGGATCAAAATCTTCTCAAGCCAGTAGTGTAGCTTTAGCAGTAGCATGCGAACGAGTAGACATGAAATAGTGAGGACGAGAAGGATTATGTATTAATAAAGAAAGTGTCATATGAGGTAAGGTGTCTCGGAAAGGCAAAATTATTAAATCTATTTAGAACTATATTATAAATATTTGATTAAATTATAAGTTGAATTAGTTGATAAATATAAGATGATAAAATAAATATGTTTGTACTATATTTTTTTGTATAAATTTTACTTTTACTTTATTAATAAAATGTATTTTGAAGACAATATTAATTTTGATTATTATAATATTATATTTATGGATAAATTATTTTAATTATATTTAATTTTTATATTTTTTATATTGTGTATTTCCTATTAATATGTTATATCTTACAAGATTATATGTTTTTTTTTGGGATTTAGTGGGGCGGAACTCAGTTTTTTCTTTTTATCTGCAAAAAGAACGTTACACGAAAATATCTGTTCAAAAATTGACATTGTTATTGACACCATTCATCCCATACCAATATAATGACCTGCCACCCATACCATAACTCAGAACAAATAATATCTTTAAAAGATGTATTCGTAGTCTATCACAGGCACTTAAAGTCTTCCACACCCAATTCATGACTAAAAATTCCAGTTCATGACTATAACATTAGAACCACACACGTTAAGTTCTCATGTTGAGATATCTGACACCATTCACTGGTTTAACATACTGTGTCTTTTGCTGGCCGATCTTTTGTTATGTTATGCCATATTCAACCCTCAATCACAATATTAGTGAATGCTTTACTACTTGTAGCTTGATAAATTAGCATGGCCCAAATCCAGCATCTTTGCCCGGACAGCAAGATCATTTGTCTATTGTAGCTAACTTGCATGGTATTGTTTTATACTCCCGATTGCTTGGAAGACATACCAATCCCTGTACTGCAAGATATGAAAAAGCTTTAGGCTGTATAGCCTAATAATGTTAGCATGATAACCGTGCATTTACAACTTCATCCTCACTTTTCCTAATTCAATTTCAACAAAACACACACATGTGATCCTGTGCCAATTAATAATTTGCTCAGCATGCAAAATGTGTTTCCCCTGCAATCAACAATCCATTTGCTGTCTGTTCATAAAAGTTCCTTCTAATATACTGACCTTTCCTATCAGCCAATTATCCACACCCTACTTCCTTATGCCTTCTCACTATAGCTCCCATTGCATGTCCACAGCCTCTGCCTCCCACATGTACTCAACAGAGTTTAAACATCCACCACTACTCTACTGCTACCATTACGTCCTATGAGCACCAGCAGGACATCATTGAACTGTCACTATTTGAACACATCTACCATGTCCAGACCTGATAGCCCATATGTTTACCAAATATCAGATTTGTTGCTACTCCTATCCAACCCGTTCCCAATTCTCAACTGCTTGCTGACTTCATGCCCAGTAAAAGATTCATACATCAGTCGGAGTAACTAAACTTTGCTTTGCTAATCTTGTTGCTAATCCAAGCCCAAGTTTTAAGTTGCGATACAATAAAAACTTCCTCAGCATCTTGCATATAGTTTCTAGCAACAATATTATCTATGGGTCCAAATACTCCGAATAATACCCACCCAAACCACCATTCAGATTTTATGCTCCTTTCTTCCTAAGCCCACCATGTCAAAACTCACAAAATGCTCCTTAATGAGGCATGAGGCGATGGTGTACAGATTAAATACTCACCCCCTTATCACACAATTTCCAGATTCTGTCTACCACTTTACACTTTACAGGTAAAAATGAATGGTTATTAGTCTCAACTTATAAACCACACAAAACACACATGTTGTCACTTAATAATATTCCTCTCGGAGCTAAGTTATCATCTATGAAGCCGGATACGGACACGTGGATACGGCTAAATCGAAAATTATAGAACACGGGGACACAGCAATGTATATATATATATATATGTGTGTGAATTTATTAAAATATATTAATATGTGAAAACATAAAAATAGAAACTTTTATAAAAAAAGTCTAACAAAAGATATAACTTCTACATTTTATATTCATTAAAAAATACAACTTCTAATTTTGGTTCATCAAGAGATTTGCAAACAATTTTAAGAATTCCGTTGTCATCCAATGAAAAGTTATCTCCCGCAATATCCCACAATTTAGTTTCCTCTTCTTGTATTTTGAGGAGTTTCTTGAGAGAAGACAGAGATTACTGTGGATATATACTAGATCTTCTGCTCTTTTAGGAGTCATCTTATTCCTTTTCAAATAATGTATAAAAGAGTATGTACTCCAATTTCTTTCACAACAAGAAGAAGAACATGGTTGTCCAAGTAGCGTAAGAGCTATTTTCTAAAGTGTTGGTGCATGACTCCATGAACAAGCCACCATGTTTTTGCAGCCATTTTACCTCTATCTCTTAAAGAGTCAACATCGTCAAAACCTTCTCTTCCATCTGAAAAGTTTGCAAATTCTATATTTACTTGTCTCCTTACATCTGGATCATCAAAGTATCTCATAAAACATTTCTTCCTCTCATGAGTAAGTTCGACATCCTGATGTGGAGCAAGTCTGTGTAAATCTTCACTTAACCACTCATGACTATAATATCTACAACATTATAAATATATAAACATAAAATAACATAATATTATCAATTTATAATATTATAAATAAGATAAACACAAAAACTATAATCATAAAATAATTTAACATTACCTTGGATTTAAAGAATGAGCAAGACAATGAAGAGATATGTTACTCTTGGCCTAACGATCAATTAATATTTATTTTACTACCTCAAAAAATGACGAATGTTCAACTTCTGTCTTTCTTTCATGTTCAAATATGACCTTTCTCGCCTTTTCAATCATTGAATCCCACATTTCATATACTAAATGAAGAGTAACCATATTAGTATCTGTTTTTCTAAGAACATCATAAATAGGAAAGCAAGTATGTAATCTACATTCATCCACCAATTATCATTCAACAAAGTTTCTTTCACCGATTGTGCCTTAGCCACATCATCTTCTTTGTAAGAAGACCATTCATCACTAATAACCATTTTTTGAAGTCCTTTTTTCAAACTTTTAAACCTTTTCAGCATGACTATTGTTGAAGCAAATCTTGTTGAAGCAAATCTTGTTGAAGCAACAGAAAGCAACTTCAATGAGTTGAACCTATTGAACATTGATATTCTCATAGAATGCCCCACAATAATTTTTTTAATAAAAGTAGCATCATCAACAATTTGTGAGATCCAAGAACATTTCTCATAAGCAACACTATTCCTTTCCGTATTTTTTGCTGCACAAATATTTTTCAGTGCAATATTCAAGGTTTGCACTACACAAGGAGTCCAATAAAGTGAAGGAAATTCTACTTCTATGAGCATACCCGCAGCCTTACATACAACTGCATTATCAGTTATGATTGGTACCACATTATTCGGCCCAACCTCCATAATTGCATCTCTCATGTGTCTAGCAATAAAATCTTTGTCTTTTACATCATCAGATGCATCTATTGACTTTAAAAACATTGGTCCACTCTCACTGATAGCTATAAAATTTATAAGTGGCCTTCTTTGGGGATCACTCCACCCATCACTAACAATTGTCACCCCATTATAACTCCATGAATTTTTTATAGGTTGCAAAAGGTTTTCTATGTGGCTTCTCTCTTTTGAAAGTAAAGGACCTCTCAATTTATTATAGCTTGGCACTACATATCCACTAAGATTAGAAGTATTAGCTGCATAAGAAAATGCACTTCTATAGTAAGAACTTCTTACTAAATGAAATGGTAAATCTGAAGAGTAAAACATCCTCACAATTTCACAATCAAGAGTATCTCTGGCTTGAATATTGAAAGAAGACTCCAAAGGACCTTTTAATTTGAGACCCTTATTTGTTTGATTTCCTTCATCAGATACTGGTAGAGGGACCTTTCTTTTCTTCGAAATCTCTATTTTCAATGTTGCTTCATTGTCTAGTTTTTTAAACTCAACAAGTTTTGACGAACTTACCTTTGGCCAACTTCTAACTCCTTCTCCCTTAATTTGTAATAAATGAGCTCTTACCCTATTGAATGAAAAATCACATAAATTGCATTTGATCATATTATTCCCTCCACCAGGAGTTTTACTTAATTTTGAAACATATCTCCATAAAGGTTTTGTTTCATCTTCTTCGATAGCTTGATCATTCATCTTAATTTCCTATTAAAAAATAAATATAAAAGATTATAACATATCTCCATAAAGGTTTTATGATATTAATTTATCATTTAAAAAATACATTAAGTTATAACATAAATATATTTTATGTTTATAATATAAAAATAAAATAAAATATACTGATCAAATTGTAAAAAATATAAAATATAATATGATTATATAACACAGTATATTTAAATGTAAATTAAAAAATATAAATTAAATAAAAAAATATTATTTAAATTTTAAATATAAATAAAACATAATAATTAAAAAAAAAGTATTATATGGTAAAATTTTAAAAATATAACCACTAATATAAATTATTATCAACAATAAATTTACTAACGTATATAAATAATAACAACAAATAGTATTATAAATAAAATAATAGAATATATAAAACAGAAAAGTTTTTGAAAACGTATATTATTTACTAACGTATATAAATAAAATAATACAATATATAAAATAGAAAAGTTTTTGAAAACGTATATTATTTATTAACGTATATAAATAAAATAATAGAATATATAAAACAGAAAAGTTTTTGAAAACGTAGATTATTTTTGTATACACTAGGTATTACCAAAATATTTAAAAGTTAATTATTCAAATTAAAATAAATAATAGACTTAGTATAATAAGTATTTATATTTTGTAGTTTGATATAATAAAAAAATAAAAAAGATCACCGTATTATTACTAAAATAATAAAATAAAATTATTTTAAAATCAGAAGACTTACCTTTTTATTTTTTTAAAAATATCCAAACTGTTCTTCTTTCACGCAAACTCTTCTCTTCATGTAAGCTCCTCGTTCCTTTCTGTCAACACACAACCTTTCTTTGTCTACGCCAGCCTTCTTCTTTGCTCCTTCAAGTTAACGTTCTTCTTCGCTCTTCTGAAGGAGTGTTCTTCTTCACTCTTCCAAGACGTATACTTTCTTTTTCTTTTTTAAAGTGCTAAAATTAGAAAAATTTCTTTCTCACTAAATGATTGATTTGTATCTTGTATTATTTATAATCATTTTTAAGAGATTATTTAACTGATTTGAGAAATAAATTTATTGGATGTTAAGATTTATTTATTGGTTAAGATTTCCGATTGGATGTTAAGATTTATATTTGGGGTTTGGATATTAAGATTTGTATATAAAAAGTTATATTTAAATATTAAGTTGAAAAATGTAAATTAAAAAAATGTTATCCAAATTTTAAATTTAAATAAATAATAATAATTTTAAAAAGTATATGATAAAATTATAAAAATATAATTATTAATATAATTTAAAATATTTTTAATATAATTAGTAATATATTTTTTAATACAATTATAAATATAATTAAATATAAATTATTTTATTAAAAATGATTATAAAAAAAATAAAACGTATATTATATTATAATATTATTTTAATATAATATAATATTATTTAATTATAAATAAATAATTAAAAGTTAAAATACTTTAACTTTTGTTCTTTTCAAGAGGTATATTATATTATTTTAATTTAAAACGTATATTATATTATTTTAATATTATAATATAATCTAAAAGGTATATAATATTGTTTAAAAAGTATATTATATTATTTTAATATTATAATATAATATTATTTAATTATATAACAAAAAAATTTTCTAGATGCTTCTTCCTCTAGATACGCTCCACAGTGCTTTCTTATTTCTCAATATACACTCCCTTCCACGCTACCTTCTTCTTTCTTTTGTGCTTTCTTCTTCTTTTTCCCAATATACGTTGCCCTCCACACTATCTTCTTCTTTTTTTTCTTTTCAATTTTGATTTAGTTTTAAGATGTTTTAATGATTTTCGTTTTAGGTTTAATCTGTTGGTTTTGGTTTTGGATCTTCTTCGTTCTGAGTTTAATCTGTTGATTTTGGTTTTGGGTCTTCTCCGTCCACAGTAGTGTCCTCTACGCGTGTCCGACAATAAGGGTCGCGTCCGGCCCAAAAAGTTGTGTCTGACGCGGTGTCGTACACGCTTCCGTCGTGTGTCCAAGTCGGCGACGTGTCGGCGCGGGGAAACGACTATTGACGGTCGTGTCTGAGCTTCATAGGTTATCATAGGTAGGTAACTTATCTTGAAGCGCTCTCAGGCATATAATTGAGCAATGACTAGTGCACTTATGTTCCAAAGGTTTTTATGCTCTTCAGCTCCTTCCCCATTAATTTATTGTTAAGCTTCTTATAAGCTAATTTAACAGTATACATTTCTGAATTATTATCTCTCCACACCCATTCATCTTGCTCATCCCTACAAATTGTTGTGAAAACAGAATAATAATGCATTGCAAAATATTCAAAAAGAGAAAAATCTAATAAGAATCCTAATGCCCCAATGATTATATAGGATATGTGGAGATTTTTTCGGGTGGTGCAGAACTCTGAACATGGTTGTTGGGCACTTTTTATTGAACGTTGTGGCAGTTTCTTCAAACAAGGAGCTCTCTTTCGAATGTTGGAATCATTTGCAAATTGTTTACTCCACTTTCGGTCCTCTCTCTTCACAGTTGAAAATCACTCAACCACTTCACGTTTCCCATCCTCTATAAATAGAAGATCTCCCAACTCCGAAAATCACAACACCTCTTCTCCTCTCCTCTTCACATCTTCTCTTTTTTCTCTATTTTTTTCTACTAGGTACTTTGCTTATAAAAAAGCAATACTTGGTAGTTCTAAGATCCTCGGTATTATTCGAGATGTTCCTGTTGTATCCTGGGGAACTTGTGCAATTTATCGCAGATAAGTCCTTAAGGACAGTGATTTTTATCACGCTTTTGGAATTTTATTTTATTGTGTTTTCAGCCGTCTTTTACAACAATCTTAAGGACTTATGATCGACGGTATGGAAAACAACAACATTGCACTGGAGATGTCAAACAGTGCTTCCGGAACGTCAACCATCTTTGTGAAGCCATTTCCGGATGTTTCGAAGATTGAAATTTTCTCAAGTCAAAACTTCAAACGTTGGCAGGAACGTGTGTCTACCCTGTTAGACAAGTATAAAGTTGCCTCTGCACTTATGACGTCCAAAGCCGACTCCAATTCTCCCGAGAAACAAATTGAAGATTGGATTCACGCAAATAGGGTATGTCGTCAGACCATGCTCAGTGCATTATCTAACGATCTGTTCGATGTGTATTGCTCCTACAAGGAGGCAAAGGAAATTTTGAATTCTCTTATCCTTAAATACACTGCCGAAAATGTCGTCCGACAAAGATTCGTTATCGGAAAATACTATCGCTGGGAGATGATAGAGGACAAGGATATCAAGATTCAAATCAATGAATATCACAAGCTACTTGAATACATTAAAGCAGAGAATATTGTTCTTCCTGATGAATTTGTTTCGGAACTTCTAATCGAGAAACTTTCGCAATCCTGGACAGACTACAAACAACAGTTGAAGCACAAGCATAGACAGATGTCACTACCAGACCTCATCACTCACATCATCATTGAAGACACCAACCGAAAGGAGTGTGCTGCTGCAAGAGCTAAGGCCTTATCTGCGAAAGCAAATATGATAGAAGACAGACCAGCTCCAAAAAGGTACGAGGAAAAACCTGATCACAAGAAAAAGATTAAATCTAATTTTTTTTGTCCTGGTGGACCCAAACCCACATTCAAGAAGAAGGTAAACTGCTTTATTTGTGGAAGGCCAGGTCATCATACACCTCAGTACAGACACTGGGTCAAAAACGACAATCCTCCTAAGGTCAATATAGCCGAAGGGGAAGATACAATTTGTGCAGTCATTTCACAAGTGAACCTTGTGACAAATGTGAGCTAATGGGTGGTAGACTCGAGGGCTACCAGGCATATCTGTGCAAACAAAAATGCATTTTCCTCCTACTCTAGTGTAGGGGATGGAGAAGAATAAGTTTATCTTGGTGATTCTAGGACTACTTCTGTCCTAGAAAAAGGTAAAGTTCTTCTAAAACTCACATCTGAGAAGACTTTGGCTTTAAGTGACTTGTTGCATGTGTCATCAATCAGAGCTAATTTGACCTCTGTAGCACTATTGGGAAAGGTAGGGGTCAAAGTGTCATTCGAATCTGGTAAGATTGCGATGACAAAAAATAATGTGTTTGTGAGAAAGGGATATTGTGATCAAGGTTTTTTTGTACTCAATGTTTCTGAAATTATTAATAAATTTGGATCTATGTCTTCTGCTTATATTGTTAACTCTTATGATATTTGGCATGGTAGATTAGGACATGTAAATTCTTCGTATGTTATTAAATTGCAACGATTAGGATTAATTAACATGCATGATAAATAAAGTAGGAAATGTGATGTATGTGTAGAATCAAAACTTACAAAGTATGTTATTCTGTAAAACGTCAAACTAAGTTGTTAGGATTAATTCATACCGATCTTGTTGATTTAAAGCAAACCATGACTAGAGATGGTAAAAATTATTTTGTGACTTTCATAGATGATTATTCAAGATATACAAAAGTGTACTTAATGAAACATAAAGATGAAGCTTTTGATATGTTTCTTTCTTATAAGATAGAAGTTAAAAATCAATTAGATAAGAAAATTAAAAGGATTATATTAGATAGAGGTGGTGAATATGTTTTATTTAATGATTATTGTGTTAAGGAAGAAATTATTCATGAAGTAACCCCACCATACTCACCTGAATCTAATGGATTAGCTGAAAGAAAAAATAAGACTCCTAAAAAAATGATGAATGTTATGCTCATTAGCTCTAATGCTCTTGATAATCTTTGGGGTGAAGCTCTTCTTACAGCATGTTTTTTGCAAAATAGAATACCACATAGGAAAATTGGTGAAACACCCTATGAGTTGTGGAAAGGTTTTCAACCTAATCTTAAATATTTAAAAGTGTGGGGGTATTTAGCTAAAGTGATGTTACTTGGTCCTAAGAAAAGGAAAATAAGCTCTAAAACTTCTGATTGCTTGTTTTTAGGCTATGCTAAACATAGTGTTGCCTATAGGTTTCTTGTTCTTAATAGTGAAATAATTGAACGTAATATTATAGTAGAAACGAAAAATGTTGAGTTTTTTGAACATATCTTTCCCTTAAAGGTTACTGGTACATCTGAACAACCTATAAACATTGCTAGTGATACAATGTGTGAGGATTTGAAGAGAAGTAAAAGACAGAGAAAGGAAACTTCCTATGGAGATGACTTTTATACTTATCTTGTTGGAAATGAACCATTAAGTTTTTCAGAAGCTATTAATGCTCCTGATGCAAAGCATTGGGACAAGGCCATTAAGACTGAAATTGGTTCTATTAAGAAAAATAACACTTGCACTTTAGTAGATTTGCCTAAAGGAGCAAAACCTATTAGTTGTAAGTGGATCTTCAAGAAAAAATATCTTCCTGATGGATCGATAGAAAAGTATAAGGCAAGATTAGTAGCAAAAGGGTTTTCTCAAAAACCCAACATAGATTATTTTGATACTTTTGCTCCAATTACCAGGATTTCTTCCATTTGAGTGTTCCTAGCTCTAGCATCTATCCACAAGTTAGTTATTCATCAAATGAATGTTAAGACAATATTTTTGAATGGTGAACTAGAGAAAGAAATTTATATGACTCAACCTGAAGGATGTGTAGCTCCTGGCCAAGAAGAAAAGGTATGCAAACTTTTAAAATATTTGTATGGGCTTAAACAAGCACCAAAACAATGGCATGATAATTGGGAGTTTATTGTATTTAAAGAGATTTTCTAGACCAGACATTGCTTATGTAGTAAGTAGACTGAGCATGTATACTCAAAGTCCTAGTCAGGATCATTGGGAAGCACTTGCAAGATTTCTGAGATATTTAAGAGGTACAATGGATTATGCCATTGAATATAGTGGATTTCCCATTGTGCTAGAAGGGTACAGTGATGCTAACTGGATCTCTGAGTCAAATGAGACAAAATCTACTAGTGGTTATGTATTTACACTTGGTGGTGGTGCAATTACATGGAGATCAGCCAGACAAACCATTATTGCTAGATCAACAATGGAGTCAAAGTTTGTTGCTCTTGAAATGGCTAGAAGCGAAGCTGAGTGGTTGAAAAACTTCTTAGCAAACATTCTGTTAGGAATGAAACCGACCCCATCTGTATCAATACACTGTGATTGCCAATCGGCAATAGCTATAGCTAAAAATAAAACTTATAATGGACAGAATAGACATATACATTTGAGACATAATTTGGTAAAGTAGTTGCTAAAGAGGGAAATAATTTCCATTGATTATGTTAAGTCAAAATGGAATTTGACCGATCTTATGACAAAACCTCTAGGGAGGAACATGATTTTAGAAACATCGAGAGAAATGAGCCTCAAGCCACTTGCAAACAAACAAGTGATGGAAACTCGACTTTTGTGATTGGAAATCCCATGAATAAGGTTCATATGGGTAAAAACAAATCACTTGTCAGTTCTGCCAGCACAAAAATTGACTTAAAATCAAATTGTCCATTCCTATGGTGTGTGAAGGTGCTAGATACTGCATTATTGAGAAGGTAAACTTTGTTGTTAAAATTTCATGTGGAGTATGAATTTTAGCTTATAACAAAGTTTTTAATTTCATATCCCTTATGGGTGGTGTATGATTTGTAGCATATGCTTGATTTAAATCATCTATATGAGTGTCAAGTGGAGCCGCTTGCATGAGATCATGACAATATATCTAGAGCACTTATGAATACCAGGCACGCGCATGGCCTATTAGGCGCAACACAGTGATAACAGTAAGAATTGTGGGAGTGTATTGTGATTGATAAACCTCTAACACATACTAAGTGTCTTGGTTCATATAGCTTGTTATACCAACTACATTGTGTGTTAAGTTCATCGATCTAAGATTGGTTCATATAGCTTGCTATACCAGCTCTGATGCATTACATCTTATGAGACCTAGGATTTATTTTCTTTCTTTATTCTTTAAACAGTTTGCAATATGTGGGGGATTGTTGTGAAAATAGAATAATAACGTATTGCAAAATATTCAAAAAGGGAAAATCTAATAACATTCGAACCCTAACGCCCCAACAATTATACAAGATATGCGGAGATTTTTTCGGGTGGTGTAGAACTTTGAACGTGGTTGTTGGGCACCTTTTCTTGAACGTTGTGGCAGTTTCTTCAAACAAGGAGCTCTCTTTCGAACGTTAGAAGCAGCTGAATTTGCAAACCGTTTCCTCCACTTTTGGTTCTCTCTCTTCACAGTTGAAAACCACAACATCTCTTCTCCTCCTTTCCTCTTCACATCTTCTCTTTTCTCTCTCTTTATTTTCTTCTCTAAATATTTTGGGTATTTTTTCTCATAAAAGAGCAATACCTGCTAGTTCTGATATCCTCGGTATTATCCAAGAAGTTCATGTTGTATCCTGGGGGACTTGCGCAATTTATCGCGAATAAGTCCTTAAGAACCGTGATTTTTATCACGCCTTCGGAATTTTATTTTCTTGTGTTTTCAGCCGTCTTTTAAAACACAAACTACACATCGTTGCATCTAGGTCTGAATATCCTTACACATCAGTTTATTCTCTCACTCAAACCAAGTCCTTTTCCAAGATAACTTCTACTCCCATTCATTTCTGCTCCACTCCCCAACTTCGCCAATATTAGCTCCCTTTTGTTTAGAATTGGCAAACAATCTAGAAAATCTGTATTTAAGTGCCGCATCACCACACCACATATCTTCTCAAAACAAAATCCTATTTCCAGATCCTAATTTCTAGTAAATACTATCATTGAACCAAGTTCGTCTTATGTTATTTCCACACACCTTTTTAAGTCCTTGCACCATATAGATTCATTTGAGTTGGATTTCATTTCATTCAAGCTTCTCTAGGACCCATATTTAGATTCTATCATGTCCTTCCTTAGTTACTTTTCTTCCCTACCTAACCTCTATTTCCATTTTCCAAGTAGTGCCATATTGACTTTCAATAAATTCTAAATCCCTAAACCTCCAAGTTCTTTAGACTTACACATGGAATCCCACTTAATCCAAGCTAACCTTCTCCCTCTTGGCTCCATCCCCACAAAAACTCTCTCTAAATTTTGACTACTTCCTTCCTCACACCTTGTGGCAGTTTAAAAATAGACAACAATGATGGAGACATGACAAATAATACCGACTTTATTAGAGTCACTCTACCAGCTAAAGATATTGACCTACCTCTCCACCTAGATAATTTCTTTTGAATTTTTTCTATCATCTCATTCCAAAAGTCTTTTCTCTTGTGATTGCCACCGATTGACATCTTTAAGTAAGTAAAAGGTATATTCATTTTGCTGCAATTCAAAATGGTTGAAAATTGTGTCCATATTAGCAATGGAACAACTTGAAAGGGTATATTCAATTTTATGTTTCCTTTCCCCTTCTCCACTTTCTAAGTCTCCCTCATCGGTCGCAAAATAAGTCTTGCTACTGTCAGATGTCATTATGTCTAAAACCACCAAAACAAACTCAATTAAGTTAAAATGAAAATAAGTTCCATTACAAAAAGAATATATAATCCATACCAGAAAGATAACCAGGAGACAAATAAGTGTTAAGGAGTTTTTGGATAGGGAATTTATGAGGAAATTTATCTAAAATAGACAAAGTAATATCTTCTTTGGTTATGAATGACCTCAGCCAAACATAGTATTACAAAAGAAATCCTTACTCTAATAAAAAGGAAATTAGGAAGCATTATCATTATAAAAATAAAAACGATTTGTCTTCTCAATTAGGACTTTGAAAAAAAAAAAGACTCCTTTGAAATTCTTGTAAAAAGAGAGGTGAAGGAAGTGAGAAGGCAAGTTCTCATGTAAAAGGAGAGGTGAAGGAAGTGAGAAGGCAGGTTCTCAGTTGACTGTGTTAATGACAACCACCTATCTAGAGGCTTGTTACTATAAAAATGTAAAAACACAAGGTTGAACACATTCAAAAAGATTGGAGTTATGCGTGACTATAACTATTTAGATGCAAATGGGTTGATGCGACATTTAAAACACGAAGCACTCTCATGATGAAATCACCTAGAGGAAATCAGACATGAACATGTGACATTTATTTATTTTAACTAGTTTCCTATTCCATATTGATACAAATAATGATGAACCAATTAGTAATTATTAGGTCTTTGACCATTTTTCTATAATTGGGCTAATTGGACTTTAATGAAAAGTTTGATCCAATTTCATATAATTTTCAAAAATTTTCTAGACTTGAGTATGTTTTTTATTTTGTCCATAACTTTTGCTATAGACCTCGGATTAACTTAATCTTTATCTTGTTTTGCAGATAACCAGAAGAGAGTCCAAGACCAAATTCTGAGCGAAAAGTGGATAAAATCAGCCTTGAAGTTGGCTTCCGAAATCTGGACAAAACTTGGAGTGGAAATCATTAATGTTGGGTGAAATTAGGGCAACCTAGAATAGGCCTCGGCCACGTTACGAATTAGGGTTTTGTTTAAAGGGTTGGACATATTGTAAAAGGAGGGAAAAATGATAGGCATTATTATCATATTTTGACGGCAACTACATTTTACATTTTTAATTAGGAATACATTTTTGTTTGTTTTATTTGCTTCTCTTCTTCACATCAGCATTTTCTTCTTCTTTCAATTCCTATTTTACTTCAATTTGGGATGCCAACCATGATGATGAGAGACTAAGTTCCTTGTTCAATTCAGTGCTCGGAGGTTCTCCCGTTTACGCTAATCCTTAGGTTCATGTTTTGTATTTTTTTCCGCAATTACATGTTTACATGCTATTTTAATTTTATTATTAGAGTTAGTAGTTGAATTAATAATGCAATTGAATTAATATAATCTTCTTGGAATGTGTTTTGGAATTTCCCGAACTAGAATCAAGTTAAACCGGCAATGTTGCTCACGATGCGATTGCATTAGTTTGGCACATTAGGTGTGTGATTAAATGGTTCAAGATTGTGGAGTAGTTGGGATATTAAATAGATGCAAGGATTCTACTCTATTTTACCCACGAATGTAATTTGGATTGTGTATAGGAACCGGTGAGGGGTTTTTGGGAGAAGCGAAAGGAGATTGGGTTGTTTTTTCATTATTTGAATTCCTCTATTTTGTTTGATTTTCGTTTTTTAAATATTTTGTTAACCCTCT
>Ga0209700_104381_pt1 | contig 25534 bp, 27 predicted proteins | sample SiratroredBW_FD_187528 | JGI IMG/M metagenome (GOLD analysis project Ga0209700, IMG submission 187528) | Root nodule microbial communities of legume samples collected from California, USA - Siratro red BW (SPAdes) (version 2) | ecosystem: Host-associated > Plants > Roots > Nodule | place: USA...
TGATATTGGTTTTGATATATCTCAGTTACATAAACTTGCAAATTGAGTATTAGTATTTCTATTTGTATTCTATCTTGTGTGCAATTTGGTGTGATTGAATCTGTGTGATATATTACTTTGAAATTGTATGAGTTAATTTGCTTTATACTGTCTTTGCTGGATAATATTGGTTAGAATCATTTCTGCTGCATAAAACTCAACTGGTGTATGTGCTGTTTGAAATTTGCTCTCTGCCAGCAAAATAAATCAATTATTCGTGCCTGAAATCGATTTATTTCACCACTGCACCTTAAATCTTTTATCATTGAGATTCAAAAAAGGTTTTCTATTAACTAAACTATTTTCAGTGTTTTAAATTGACAAAAATCTTTTAAAGTTCAATTCACCCCCCTCTTGAACTCAGCCAAATATATTTTCAGACTTGTCTAAGAAGATCAGTGAAATTATATCCATATACTTCGATGAATATGTCTAGAGCACTTGTCCTTCCAAATGGTGTTCTTACATACTCTTAGCTGTCATAAATGGATCCATAAGCTTCCTTCTACACATCTTCATCTTAGCTTAAATGTTTGGATACTGAAATCTCATGTTTATTTTGGAAAACATTGATACTTCATACAACTGGATCCATCAAACTATGATTCCTCACAATCTTATTTAACTGTTGACAATCTAAACATAACCTAAATCCTTCTCATTTATTCTTTACCAAAAACATTGATGATTTTCATGATGATACACTGTGATTAGATAAACTATTTTCTCCATCAAATCTCCCATTTCTTTCGACTTTACTACTTAGCTAGAGTCTGCTTATAAGGTGGTGTTGAGATTAGCCTCCCCTCAATTACTAGATCAAATACAAATTCTACTTCTATCTTGGAAGATAACACTAAAGCTTTCTCAAGAAAACATATGTAAATCTCTATTACTTATCTAACTCCCACAATCAAATATTATCTGAAAATGTATCATGAAACAATAAACTCTAACATGTAACTCTCCCTTTATTCATTCCCTATCCTTCTAATTTGATGATACCACTTTCTATTCATGACAAACTAGAAAGAATGAAATTGCCAGAATCCATTCATATATCTAGATCCTCCAAAGGTAAGCATATCAAACTTACTTAGATTTTGTATCTATTAATAATATCAAAATACCTATTGTATATAAAATATCACACCAAAACATACATTGGTTTAAAACTATTAAAAGATAAATTTAAATTCCACAAACAACACTCAATACCTATACCTGACTATGCTTGGATTGACATTTCTATGGACTTTGTCTTAGGATTGCCATGAACAAAAAATGGCAAAGATTTTGTTTTTGTTGTTGTTGACATGTTTTAAAAAATGGAAAATTTCATACCTTGCAAGAAGACAAATGATGCTTGTCATGTAGCTGACTTATTTTTTAGGGAAGTTGTGACATTTTATGGAGTTCCTAGGAGTATTATAAGTGATAGGGACACTAAGTTTCTAAGTCACTCTTGGAGGACATTGTGGGTACGCTTAGTACTAAATTACTTTTCTCTACTACTTGGCATCCACAAACTAATGGACAAACTGAGGTAATGAATAGAACATTGGGCACTTTACTTAAGACTGATTTAAAGAAGAATCTTAAGTCTTAGGAAGAATGTTTGCCTAATGTATAATTTGCTTATAATAGGGTTGTCTACGACACAACTAATTGTTCACCATTTGAAATTGTGTATGGATTTAATCCTTTGACACCACTTGATTTATTGATTGTACCTAGTATTTATGTTTTTAAGCATAAGAATGCATAGTCTAAAGATGATTATGTGAAGAAGCTACATGAGCATGTGAAGGCACAAATTGGAAAGAAAAATGAGAGTTATGCCAAGCAAGTTAATAAAGGAAGAAAGAAAATTGTTTTTGAACCTGGTGATTGGGTTTAAGTTCATATGGGAAAAGAAGGATTCCCTGAGCAAAGGAAGTCCAAACTCCAGCCAAGAGGAGATGGTCCTTTTCAACTGTTAGAGAGGATTAATGATAATACTTACAAAGTTGATCTACCTGGAAAGTATGGAGTAAGTTCCACTTCTAATGTATCTGATTTATCTTTTTTTGATGTAGGGAACAATTTTCAACATTTGAGGACAAATGCTTTCCAAGAAGCGGACAATGATGTGGACAACCCAGCTCAACTCCACGAGACCCATGACGAGAAAGCCCAAGTCCACGAAGCGAATAATGAAGTCCAAGATTCAATTCAAGACTTAGGTGGACTCATGACTAGAGGAAGGCTTAGGAAGACCCAAGAAGCTTTGCAGTACAAGGTGACTTATCTGTTGAAGACCCAACTATTGAAGGACAACCAAATGGAGGAGATTAGATTGATTACATATCTAGTGGGCTTAGAGAACTAAGAGAAGGGCTAATAAAGATTTTAATTTATGTTATTTTATTTTATTTTTATTTATTTACTTCCAAATAAGACAAACTCATAACCAAAATATGTATTTAAACATTTTCGAGAATTGAGAAGGACAAATTATCATTTTGCAAATTGGTAAGAGTGAATATCCTGGGTTCTCAACTAAACCAACTCTTAGACTTATCAAGGGTTTTTCATTCCCTTGTCACGTCTCTGCTACTTATCTTCTTCCATGAAAGTGGTGCTGCTTATTCCTATCACCCATTTTACCTGAAATCATACTTTTCAATAAATTCAATTTCTTACCGTAGATCGATCCGTCCTTAAATCCCAACAAATTGGTTCACATAAATGTCTTATACTATAATCTCAATTACTGTGAACATATCTATAAGGCTTGACTTTCACTGGGTTACTCCCATCAAGCAAAGGAATTGCATGATCTTGTACCCTCTTGGGAGGTAGTCATGTCGGTTTGTTAAAAACCCCTTTGTAAATATGTAGTAACAAGGCTAAGTCGGGGTTTAAATCTTGTGGAAATTCTAGAAATTCATCTTCTGTGCAGGCAGGTGATTATAGTTTTATAGTGAACACTTTTTCTATAACATTAGATTGTTACATTCTCTTGAAGTGATTAAATTGTGCTTGGTGAGACAATTGTGGTTTTGAATTGGGTTGCACACTATGTTTTGTTTCACCATCACAATAGAGACACCCTTTGATCTTTCCTGCATCTGACTAGATTTTCCTTCAAATTAATGATGGGGTGTGAGCTCTTTAAGTCAACATGACATATTCAATACATCCCATCATGTTAATAACTAGAAATCTTAGGTGTTAAGAAATTGATATTTGTGGTCTTCCGACAATAGTTTAACAATGGGTAATATGATAGGTCTAACAAATATAACTACCCAATTAATCGATAAAATTGATTTTAATGTCATCTTAAAGATTTTACCTGTCTTTCTTTAAATTGTCCGCAGATATCTAATTCAACATTTAAGATGTTTATTCCTGACGAGATACGTTAAAAATCTTATATACTAATATATAAATAAAGTCTAAACTCATACTCAACCAAATAGTAATTTACTATATATTTTTATATATAATTACCTTTAAATAATCTATAAGTAATTTTATTTAACTTTAAGCAATTCACGTGAAATCCTAACTAAAATAATAAAATTAGTTTTAAACAATTCTTCTAACTAACTTTGACGTGTAATATGTCTACTAGGAGAGAGAATGAGTGTAAGTTAATCAATTAACATATGTTTATGACTACCTTAGCATAAATGGGTGTTTACAGTAAATTATATTATTGAAATTTGTGGATCAAATTGTCATATACCTTGATCAATTAAAAAAAAAAAAAGTTAGATTGATGAATAAAAAAACATCAGTAACATGGTGAGGAATCACATCTAAAACCTCAGTTCTTTCTTCCGACCAGGAAATATATAGAAATAACTAATTTTACTTAAACTTTAGTTAAATTCTACATGGAATTAAGGTTGAATTAAGTTTTAATTTCATTAAATTTGAATAATTTTAATAAAATATATTAAATTTTAAAACTTCATATAAATTATTTAATAATGTTTAATTATATTACCTAACAATTTACCGAACATAATAAGTTAAAATGATAATTGTGGACCACCATATAATTTTTCAAATAAAATACTTAATTTTAATTATGTTATTGAAACAAATATATTTTAAAATATGAGACAACTGAAATGACCAAGATTAATATCAAAATTGTATATTGATAATCAAATTGAAGCACAATACAAATATTATGTAAACTTTGTTTTACTTTCATTATTCAATGGCGACTTAAGTTATTTGTGACAGCGGCACACTATAATCCCAGGAATGACTCCTTTACATGAATCCCAGTCTTGAAACCACTGTTAAAACAGGTCTGAGCACACGCTGAGTTACCATTACATTTTCCTTTCAGGCAGATTAGTCCGGGGAGGTTAAAATCTGCTGCTATTCCTGTATTCACCACAAATATAAAAAAAAGGAAAAAAAATTATACATATGTCTCCACCAAAATAAATTACTTTTGTGATATGAATCTGAAATGGAGTTATACAACTAATATCAAGAAATCTAATTTGATATACTTAGAATTTGAATTAGGATTTAACTCAATAATATATATCAAACTTGCAAGCTTATAGTGGCTATGTGTCTAAAATTGACATCTAACAGCACCCTCATAAATTTCTTAGGAAAAAAAAGAAAACTTTGTTGGGTCATGCATATCTAAAATCTAGAAGCTTTATCTCCCAACACCACACTAGAAGCACTAAGAGAACCAAAAACAAAAAATGACTTTTCACTTGAATTTTTCTAGATTGAATAAGCAACTTAACAGATAAAAAGCCATTATTACCGGGAAAAAGAAAAGCAATGCATAAAAGCCCCAAAAGAAAAGTTTGGTTGATTCGAAATGCCATTCTGCAGAATTACTCACAAGGCTGATGTGAAGACTTCAAAGGGTTCAATGAAGATTTATAGTGCCTCTACAAAATAAAACTATTTTCAACCAATATATTAATTATGAGATACTCTTATTTATTTACACATTTGACTTCTTATTTGACTTTTAATCATATTTTAAAATTGTTTTTTTAGTTATTGAACTTGCTTGGAGCAAAAGCTTTAGACAAATTTGGCTTGAGTGTGACTCTTTCTTACTTTATCAAACATTCAGTGTTTAATCTCATTCTTCAGTCTTTGAGAGGGAGATAGAGAAAGTGTATAAAAATATGTAAAGAAATTGAATTTAAAGTTTCTCATATATTCTGTGAGGAAAAATATTATGCTAACAAACTGGCTTCGTTGCATCTCAAGAATGAGAATAAGTTAGATTTGAAATGATATGTTGTCTTACATGTTATTATTAATTTAGATGTTTTCATAATAGGTATCAATTCCATATGTTTCGTTTTGTTTAGCTTGGTTATGGAGTGTTTATCATCTTTTCTTGTCATTGGTGTGACCTAGTCCTTTCATAGTTTTATATATTTTCTTTTTCCTTTTAATAATACATTTCACATCATAACATATGATTGTTGATATTTGATATGTCAGTCTAACTGAAATGTCAAAATTCATAATGATATCTAACATGAATTTTATAAAAAAAAAGTTATATTTTAAAATTTTAATATGTAACAATAAAAAAAAGTAGTTCATCTACTTAAAATAACCCCACATATTTTTCCTTGAAACGTTTTTCATTTAAATTATAAACTGCACACTAATTAATAAATTATAAAATTAAGAATATTCTTTAAGTATTAAATTTTAAATCTTATTTAATAGTATAATAATAAAAATTAAAAAATAGTAGAATTTACATACTTAAAATAACCCTAAACATTATTACTCCTACAAATGTATAATCTATATTTTTCTTTGAAACTTTTTTCAGTTAAACTATAAACTACAAACTAAGTATAAAATTTAATAATATAATATTTAAATAAATATATAAAAGTAAAAATAACATATACGCGTTAAATGTTAACTCTTATTGAATAGTATAATAATAAACACACATTACAAGAATATTAAATTTTAACTGGGTTCTTATAAGAGGTTATAAAAACCTCTTCTAAAACAAACGTTTCTTGGGTTTTTTTTAACCCTCGAGAAGCCTGTATGTTTTTCCAAAAATCTCATAAAAGAATTATTATTTTACATTTTATTTTTTATTTTTTTCTTTTCTTGTTTCCTTTTCTATGGTTGTTATTACAAAAACAGTCGTGAACTAAATATCTATTACGTAATGTACTATCCGGCCTAGGCCGACCTCTTGTCGCCCTAAGGTCGCCAACTCACGAATTAAAGGAAAGCGCCTAGAAGTCTCAGACCGAGAAGTATGTGGCCTACGAATAACTTGTAACCAAAGCACACGCAACTTCTGTCAAGTCAGCCAGCAAAAAGTTGACATAACGTAAGTTTTAAGTCAAAGATGAACTCTATAAATACAAGGGTAAGCAAGGTCAAAGGTACGTAACTATTAAGCTAAAACATACTTACCTCCGATAACCGTAAACTTACTTGAGCGTCGGAGTGCAATCGCAGGTTCACCCCCCACGTGGAGTAGGCGGAAAGAAAACAGACTAAGTGATTACTAAAGGCCCACACAGGATAGGCAATCAAAGACCGAAGCTAGTCTACTTGAGGAAGAGGCGGAGACCATTCGGTGATCTCCATCTTATCCGGAGTGCCCCTCAGATTTGTGTAAGAACATTTGGCACCCAACGTGGGGCCCGAAGAGAGTATGAGGGATTTGCATGGTATCCACCCGAAGTCAAGTAGGCGAGAACATGCAGGAGCGAGCAATGGTAGGAGCAGATCCGATGGCGTTACTACTTTCCTTGCAGCGAGAAATGGCAGACATCAAACAGCGGGGTAACGAGGAAATGCGAGCAATTAGACAAAAGAACGAAGAAGATCTTCGCGCCCTGAAGCAGCAGAATGAGCAAGACCTACGTGCTTTGAAGCAAGAAAATGAGGAGATGAAGAAGAGGCTACTGGGCGACAAGAACCAAAGTGATTACCATTTCAGGACGGTCGAAGGCAAACACCACGAGTCCTGAAAGGGAGGATGAAGTGTCTTTTCAAATGGGCGAAACCTCTGGCCTGCATGAGAGGCATCACCCCTTCGTGGATGGGATTGTAAACGTGGAGTTGCCGCCCAAATGGAGAGGGTTGTCCATTGACCGATTTGACGGTTCCACAGACTCTGACGAACACATTGATGTATACACCACTGATATCGGATTGTTCACCATTAGCGAAGCCGTCATGTGCAGGGTTTTTCCTAATAGCCTGAAGGGGATGACATTGAGTTGGTTCCCCAAGCTCCCACTATATTCTATTGACTCCTTCAAAACCCTTGTCAGCCTGTTTACCACGCAGTTTGCCACTAGTAGACCTCGCCATTTAACCTCCATAGCCCTTGTCAATATCAGGAAAGGAAGGAGCGAATCTCTTCGGGCGTTTATGGATCAGTTCAACCAGGTCGCCCTGCAAATACGAAACCTTAACTCAGAAGTTGCACTCCACCACATGGTCACGGTGTTGCGACCAGGACCCTTTGTTGATAGCTTGTGCAAGAAGCCTGCTCTTGATATGAATGAAATGAGAGTGCGAGCAACCAAATTTATGCATTTAGAAGAGCTGAGGGACTTTGGAGGATCCACAAAGGTAGAATACCAGGCCGTTCCACATCAGCAAGATAAGGCCAGGGTGAGAGAAAAGCCCTCCTTGCTCCCGCCACTATCACGGTCAAGAGAGATCAGGTCGTCTAAGTTCATAATATATACACCCTTCAATGCTTACCGAGGGCGAATACTGGAAGAAGCTCTTAGTGTAGACATCCTGCCTATCCCGAGAAGAGCAGCAACTCCCAAGAATGCTGACACCACAAAACACTACCGCTTCCATCAGAGTTATGGGCACACCACCGAAGAGTAAACTGAAGGACAAGATTGAAGAACTAATACAGGCAGGACACTTAAGATAGTTTGTACGTGGACAAACTGAGGTGTTGAAAAGACAACAGACTCTGGAGCGGAAGAGGGAGCCACGAGGTGAACCTAGGCCCAGGACAGGGGAAAGAGCTAGAACTCCCCAACGCGCACCTCCCCAACTTGTACGTCACAACACAAGTATCAGGGGAGTAGTCAACACCATAGCCGGGGGATTTGCTGGAGGAGGGTCGTTGGCGTCAGCTAGGAAAAATGCACTTGAGGGTTGTTCAAGTAGTAAACGCGGTGTTAATGCCCATTTGACGAAGGATGCCACCGATTACGTTCACTAATGCAGATTTCAAAGGAGTTGACCTATGTCAGGATGATCCAATGGTGATAACTGTGCAAATAAAAAACTTCTCAGTGATAAAAACTTTGATAGATCAGAGAAGTTCGATTGATGTACTATATTTGGGTACATTTAAGAAGTTGTGTATCCCGGAGAGCGAGATACAACCGTATGATGATCAGGTAGTTGGGTTCTCAGGAGAACGGGTAGATACCGAGCGGTATATAGACTTGTACATCAAGTTTGGTGGAGAAGAGGGGGAATCAAGTTCGAAAACCATAAAAATACGATAATTACTAATAGATGCCAACACTTCATATAACGTGCTGCTTGGAAGGCCATTATTGAATTTGCTGGGGGCGATAGTATCAACTCCCCATTTAGCTATGAAGACATCATTACAGTACATGTGCATCAGAAGACTGCTCGGGGATGCTACGCCGCAAGTCTGCGGGTTGAATCCCGAAGTCAGGAGGTTAACAGCTAAGAAGAAAGGATTTCAAAGAGGGGCCAGGTGGTGGCGGTCACCCGGATTGGTACATCTCTGTCAAAGGAGGATGCCGCTCAACTCTGTAACACCCTTCAGGAAAACGCAAGTGTTTTTGCGTGGATTGCCATAGACATACCGGGAGTAGACCCGGCCATTATCACACACAGGTCATCCACATTCAAGGATGCCAGATCAGTTGCACAAAAGAAAAGGAAGTTGGGGGAGGAAAAGAGAATAACAGCTCGAGTGGAGGCTGATAAGCTGTTACAAGTCGGATTCATACAGGAAGCTCACTATACCACATGGCTGGCCAATGTGGTGCTAGTCAAAAAACCAAATGGCAAATGAAGAATGTGTACTGACTACACTGATCTTAACCAGGCATGCCCGAAAGACTCATACCCTTTGCCTAGCATTGATCGCCTAGTTAACGGAGCAGCGGGACACAAGTACATGAGTTTCCTGGATGCTTTTTCGGGATACAATCAAATTAGTATGTATCCGTCAGATGTACTTAAAACTGCCTTTATGACCGATGATGTCAATTATGTATACAAGGCTATGCCTTTCGGGCTAAAAAATGTAGGCTCCATGTACCAAAGACTGATGGATAAGGTGTTTAAAGAGTTAATTGGCCATAGTGTGGAGATATACGTGGACGATATGATTGTCAAGTCGGTGTCATGTACCCAACACATCCAAGACTTGAATTAAGTATTCAAGGCATTAAGGGCGGTAGGTATGAGGCTAAACCTCAAGAAATGTGTGTTTGGGGTCGAAGGAGGAAAGTTCTTAGAATTCATGTTGACAAACAAGGGAATTGAAGCTAATCCCGATAAGGGCCAGGCCATCGTGGAAATGCAAAGCCCTAAAAATGTCAAGGACGTGCAAGGCTGGTAGGAAGGGTAGTAGCCTTATCTCGGTTTATGCCGAAAATGGCAGAAAAAATCAAACCCATTTTAAGTCTACTGAGAAAAGCCTCTCGTTTCAAGTGGGATGGGTCGTGTGAGGAGGCCTTTGTGCAATTAAAAACATTTTTAGCCTCCCCGCTCGTAATACAGAAGCCTCACCAAGATAAGCCCATCCTAGTTTATTTGTCGGTCTCGACCGAAACAATCAGCGCAGTGTTAGTGCAGGAGGTGGACGGTGAACAACGACCAGTGTATTTTGTTAGCAGAACATTGCAAGAGGCGGAGACGCGATACAAAATGATTGAGAAAGTAGCTCTTGCATTGGTAATTACAGCTCGAAGAATGCACGCCTACTTCCAAAACCACGAGATCATTGTCAGAACTGATTACCCGATAGTGCGAATATTGTCAAAACCTGATTTGGCAGGCCGAATGATCACATGGTCCGTGGAGTTGTCAGAGTATGCCATTAGATATCAGCTGAGAGGTGCAATCAAGGCACAAGTCTTAGCAGATTTCATAGCCGAAATGGGACAGGAACCTTTAGAGGTTCATGAAAAGCACCCGATGTGGATTGTTTACGTAGACGGATCGTCAAACAACAAGGGCACAGGAGCTGGCATTGTGTTGGAAGGACCAGGAGATCTTTTGGTTGAGCAATCCTTACAGTTCGGATTCAAAACATCTAATAACCAGGCTGAATACAAGGCTTTGATAGCCGGACTAGAATTGGCCTAAGATATGGGGGCGAAAGCTATCATTTTCAAAACTAATTCATAGTTGATAGTAGGACATATAACAAGAGAATTTCAAGTCAAAGATCCATTGCTGTTGAAGTATTATCAAAAGGTAAAGTCACTAATGAAAACCTTCTCAACAGCAAAAGTAGAACATGTCAAAAGAGAGCGAAATGCTCGAGCAGATCTGCTATCCAAGTTGGCTAGTACCAAGAAGAGAAGTCATCACAGATCTATAGTGCAACAATTTTTAGAATCACCAAGTGTAAGTAGGGAGGAATTTGTTTGCTGCATGACATAGAACACGGAAGCATGGTTTGAACCCATAAGACGATAGATTATCACTAGACAGTGTGGAGAAGAAGACGAACGGCTGATGCGAATGAAGTGTAGTCAATTCACAATGGTGGGCTCCAAGCTCTATAGGAGGGGATATGCTCGCCCATTACCGAAGTGTGTCACCCACGAGCAAGCTCAGTATATACTAAAGGAGTTACATCAGGGAATGTGCGGTCTCCACACAGGATCAAGAAGCATCCTTTCCAGAGTTCTAAGGGCCGAATAATATTGGCCGACTATGCAAGCTGACTGTATAGAATACTCAAGAAAATGTAAAAGTTGCCAAGAGTTTGGAAATCTCATCCACACCAAGCCAGAAGCCCTACACAGCATTATGCCACCGTGGCCGTTTGCGATGTGGGAAATAGATATTGTCGGACCATTCCCCCCAGGAAAAAGACAGTGCAAATTCCTTTTAGTTGGAGTCGATTACTTCGCAAAATAGATTGAGGCCAAACCCTGGGCAACAATCTCTGCAGCTAAAGTCAAGGGGTTCGTATGGAACAATATCATCTGCAGATTCGGCATTCCACACACCATAGTATCCGACAATGGGAGACAGTTTACGGGTCACACCCTGATAGCCTACTACGAAGAACTGGGCATCCGTCATGTAACCAGTTCGGTTGAACACCCGCAAACAAACGGTCAAGCCGAAGCCGCCAACAAGATCATTTTGAACGAGCTGAAGAGAAGGCTAGAAATGGTTAAAGGTAGGTGGCCAGAGGAATTGCTAGAAGTCCTATGGGCATATCGATGTACGCCCCAGTCCACTACCGGAAAACACCATACAACATGGTGTACGGGACAGATGCTATGTTACCTGTTGAAGTGAGGGAACCGACCATGCGTCGACAATTAGAGCATATGAGTCTTAATAATGAGAGCCTAGCAACCAACTTAGATGTAATCAGCGAGCTACGAGACAAGGCTTAGATCAGAGAGCAGGCTAGTAAAACCCAAGCGGCGAGGAGGTACAACACCAAAGTAAAACCGAGAAACTTTCGCCCAGGAGACCTAGTATGGAGAATGCGCAGTAAGGAAAGAAAAAGTGACGGTAAGTTCTCGGCCAACTGGGAGGGTCCTTTTCGTGTAACCGTAGCGGCAGGTAAAGGTGCATACCGTTTAGAACGCTTATCCGGGCAAGTTGTACTAAGAACCTGGAATGCAGCACATTTGAAATTTTATTTCAGCTAATGTAAAAAGGGTACTCTTTCCTTCACCAGTGTTTTGTCCCTAAGGAGGGTTTTCGCTGGTAAGTGAGAGAACCGACCATACGTCGACAATTAGAGCATATGAGTCTTAATGATGAGAGCCTAGCAACCAACTTAGATGTAATCAGCGAGCTATGAGACAAGGCTCAGATCAGAGAGCAGGCTAGTAAAACCTGAACGGTGAGGAGGTACAACACCAAAGTAAAACCGAGAAACTTTCGCCCAGGAGACCTAGTGTGGAGAATACGCAGTAAGGCAAGAAAAAGTGACGGTAAGTTCTCGGCCAATTGGGAGGGTCATTTCCGTGTAACCGCAGTGGCAGGTAAAGGTGCATACCGCTTAGAACGCTTATCCGGGCAAGCTGTACCAAGAACCTGGAATGCAGCACATTTGAAATTTTATTTCAGCTAATGTAAAGAGGGTACTTTTTCCTTCACCAGTGTTTTGGCCCTAAGGAGGGTTTTCGCTGGTAAGGTTTTAATGAGGCCCGAATTGTTGACCGTAATATGAAAGTACCTTGAACCTCATATTGTGTTATCATTTCTACTTCCTACAATTACTAGAACGACTTAAAAGATGCCTAATAGTCACTCCAACATGACGGTCGCCTTCTATAACCGATATGCATTCGAAGCCATTTCACTCCAAGGTGAAACTCCTAAAAACCGAGCAGATTACTCCATGGTAAACATTGCCAAGTAACTGATATGCATTCGGAGCCATTTCACTCCAAGGTGAAACTCTTAAAAACCGAGCAGATTACTCCATGGTAAACATTACCAAGTAACTGCCCGTAAAATATTTTGAAGCCTACAATCTTTGAGACAGAAAACGCTTAATACCGAATCAGCAACACCATGACTACGAATAAAATTGCAATAACAGATAATATTAAAGTAAGTCAGAATTTCATTGCCATGATTGAACAAAAGGTACATGAGCATTAGTGGCCGAAGCCATTACAACCAAAAGTTGGCTATAGCAACTATACAAAATATAATATACAAAACAGAGAAAAAATTAAGTCTGTAGTCATTCCTCCCCAGCAGCACCATCACCCTCCTCCTCTTCTTCCTCCCTTTCGTCACCCTGGCGGTCAGTCTCTTTAGGTGTGGGATCCTCGGCAGTAGTAGGTATGTCCTTGATGGGTACTAGGCAACCATTGAAAACATCCTTATCAGGATCCATGTCGTTTTGCTCTGGTACACCATAAAGAAACACAGCCTGGCGGACAGCTTGGGTAAAAGCCTCCTTATGCAAATCCAGCATGTAATCTTTCAGATCGTTGAGCTCTATCTCCAGCTGTGCTTTCTTAGACACTGCTTCATCGTGCGCTAAAGTGGCTTCAGAAAGGGATTGCTTGAGTTCTCGAACATCAGTTGAGAGCCTCTCGTTCGATTTTTTTCACCCCTTCGGAATAGGCTCTCAGAGCATTCCTCTCTTGTTCCACTTTCTTTAAGTTCAGTTCTACAGTTCGCAAAGCCTCACCCAGGGCAGTATTCACCTCGCGAATCTCCTTAAGAGACTGATTAGAAGTCGACAGCTCTTCTTTTATTCTCGCCAACTCAGGTACGCCACCCTTCAACACATGGGCCCTGATGACTTTGGTTATAGCCAAGGAACGGCTATACATCTCTAGACAGGTGTTCACCAAGTCCATAGTTGAGCATCCACTCAGGGCCTTCTTCTAAGCACTTGAAAGGGCAACACTGGTGCTCTTGGTGAAGCTAAGTTTCGAGCCAAACAGCGGCTCCACCAGCCCTTATCGGTCTCAGCCAAGTCTTTACTAGACGAAGGAGCACTTGGCCGAGACCTCTTCGAGGAAGGCTGGGATGCGGACTCTTTCTTCTCCTTACCCTTCTTCTCGTCCTTGGACTTGCATTTCGGAATCCAGAGGATGAGGAGCTTGGTCAGGAAAGGGGGCGTGAGTCTTAGTTGTGCTCCCACCGACAACCTTTTCGGTGGCTACACGATCTTCTTTTATCTTCTTCAGGCGGTCAAGGTAGGCAGGTCCTCGTTGAGCCATTACACCTACCATTATATAAATTCAGCAGGGTTAAAAACTGAGACCATGACGGATTAATAAAAACGAAACATACCATACAAATCCACCCAACGGTGTGAAGAAAGATAAAGCTTACGAATGGAGCGGACATTGAGTTTCTGAGGAAGCTAGTCCATTATCTCAAACATTCTCTTGTCGTCCTCGGTCACGGGAGACCTCGGCCAAGAAAGATAGTAGACAGGATCCCAGGTTCAGTACAAAGGAAATTTGGGAGTGTCCCCATCAAAAAAATAATGCCTACCGGCAGCAGTTATGACGATTTTGAAGAAAGAATCTTTAAAATATTTATAAGACGAAGAAAAAGGAGTGAAAAGAACATTGTGAGATTGGCTAACCAAGGAGACCCACTTGACAAGATAGGAAGGGCGGGTACTATAATATGAAAGAAACACATGGGGAGAAGGGAGAAGATGGAACATCTCGGCAAGAAGCCGAAACGCTTGAAGTGATGCCCAAGAGTTAGGATGCAACTGCGTGGGCGCCATATTCAACATTCGCAGAACGCCCATTGCAAAATCGTCAAAAGGAAGGCAGATGTTGGAATCAGTAAACATACAGGGATAAATATAAAAGAAGTCATGACCGTGACCTTCTCAGCCATGACACACATTATCTACAAGAGTACAGCATTCACGAACAACTCTGAACTTGTTTTGCCTAAAGTAAACATAGGCACTGTTGCAGCATAGGTAGAAACCATAGACGACCACCTATATCTAAAAAACCGACCAGTAACCAGAGAACTCGCCCACTCATATCCTTGGGGACGAGGCAGGTTGCTCTCGGCAATCTCAGATGGGAGCATGCTAGTGGCAGTAAGTTGCTCGAAGGCCTCTATACCACCATTACCAGACGCCTCCTCGGATATAGGAGACAAATCTCCGGACACTCTTGACATTGCCCTAACACTTGAAGAAGAATTGCCAACAGACTCAGAGAAACCAGACAAGGACAACATCTTTACCTCTTGGAATAAACGCGCTGCACCTAGCAACTACGTGTTTTCGGGTTGTCGGATATCGAAGAACAAAAGGATGACACGCAAAGCAACCTGTGGCCCCAACCTCTATTTATAGAAAAAAACTCTACCAAGGGAAAGGTGAACAGTGCACGATTAACTCCCTACCGTCAGATTAAAAAATGCACACACCCCAACAAGATACATCATATCAAGGCAAAGTTTCCCAGACGCGCTATTAATCGCACCCACTATTCGGAACATCCAAAAAGTCACAAACTTTGAACCTTCTTGCTCGTACCATCGCTCAAGCTTGGAGGGCAAGTGTACTCTCCAGCCTAGGCCGACCTCTTGCTGCCCTAAGGTCGCCAGGTCACGAATTAAAGGAAAGCACCTAGAAGCCTCAGATCGAGAAGTATACGGCCTACGAATAACTTGTAACCAAAGCACACGCAACCTCTACCAAGTCAGCCTGCAAAAAGCTGATATAACGTAAGTTTTAAGTCAAAGATGAACTCTATAAATACAAGGGCAAGCAAGGTCAAAGGTACATAACTATTAAGCTAAAACATACTTACCTCCGATAACCGTAAACTTACTTGAGCGTCGGAGTGCAATCGCAGGTTCACCCCCCACGTGGAGTAAGCGGACAGAAAATGGAGTAAGTGATTACTAAAGGCCCACACAGGATAGGCGATCAGAGACTGGAGCTAGTCTACTTGAGGAAGAGGCGGAGACCATTCGGTGATCTCCATCTTATCCGGAGTGCCGCTCAAATTTGTGTAAGAACACGTAATAATAATAATAGTTTTCCATTGTTCTCATAATAATTTGCATTTTGCAACAACAATTGTTTGTTAGTGTTTTGTGCAACTTTTTCTAAAGAAACCTATGTGTATGGTTGAATTCTTTCCCTCCTCATAAAACAAAAAAAAAAATGTCTTAATTTTACTTTATGGTTCACAGGTTTGAACTGCTGGAGAACTTTTTTTTTCTATGATGATCTTGTAGAGTTAAAAAAAGAATTATCTGAAAATTCTAATGTGTTTCACTATCTATGACTGCTTCACTTTCTCTATCTATTATCTACGTTTTGTGGACTTAAAAGTAACAATTTTTTATTGATATGGGATTCCATGTTATATATATAATATATATCATAAGTAATCTAACCTTGAAATTTGTATATTCATTTTCATTTCTCTATTGGAACAAGGGAAGAACTTCCACCTAGAAGAAATGTTTACGACAACAAAGAATTTCGACTCCTTGAAATGGAGCTTGAGATAGAGCTTCTCAAGTTGCTTGAGAAATTTGAGTAGCAGAAGTTGTTTATTTAATTTAATCTAAGTTTACCTAGGTTTTAGCATAGTCTAATTAAAATGAATAATTAGTTTTTAGTTTCTTTTTTCAACACAAGGAAGTACTTAATCTAGCATAACTACAATTGATATTTTACAACAGAGTATAAGTCCTATGTTAGGTAGACCTGCCACTAAGACATAGATCATATTAGTGTTTGATCACAAACAAGATTGAGATATGTTTTTATCCTAAAAGCATTAAGGGGTGACAAATTTATGGTCCTCTAAGGCGATTTCTGAAGTGCCATATTTTCGGTATGTATTCATGAGAGTTTCGTTGGTTTTCATGATCGTCTATGTTTGGAGCTGCGAGTTTCCAAATGCATGATCGTCTATAATAAATTTCTAAGTTTTGCTGAAGTCCTGTGTTACATTACTTTTGTTATTGAATGAACTTGTTGTTAGATAAATTAATTTTGTAGACATGCATAAATTATAATGATTGATTCAGATTAATCTATATATACCAAAGTATTATTATTAAGTATGGGATGTGAATATTATTTATATATAATATGGACAGGCTGATAATAGGTGGGTTGAGTCCTATCTTAATATATACAAAAGGGTCCCTACGGTTAACCACATGTTGGTTTTTCTCTATCCTATTAAAGAGAAAAATAGAGCAGTTTTATGTATGTTGCTTGACACTTTGGTTTAACACGTAAACACCCTTCTATGCTCTTTTCTTCTCTATTGTGTTTTCTTAGGATTTGTTCTTACTCAATTACATCAACGAAATCCAATCTTCTCTAATCAATTACAATGACATCATCATCTTCAGTTCTAGGTAAGTATTGGATTTAATATTGTATGTATGACTGTACTTGGCATGCATCAATTGGACTGAATATAATAAATATTCAAGAATAAATCTTTCAATTGGTATCAGAGCCAGTTTTCAGACCTTTTGTTGTTGTGAAGTATGTCATTGGTTTTGTTTGGAACTTCTTGTTGTTGTGAAGTATGTCATTGTTTTTTTTTTTGGAACTTCTTTGCTTGATTCGGATTCTCCTTTAGAGTTAATTTAATTATTAAATTGATTGAGGGGTTCTTGTTATATGATTCTTTTCAAACAAATGGAACCCTTAATTAGTTAATTTGATGAGAAATTGAAGTGATATGCGTTTTGTACTCATGAACCCTAAACTTAGAAATTCAAAATCAAACCCTTCCATGAGACAATTAGGTTCTCAAATCATAGGGCTTTTGAAGAGGACAATATTCCTGAAGCTTCTAATGCTAAGAAATTCTTGGCAGATGTGGTAAACAAATTCAAGAAATTTGATATGACTGAGAAGTCTACCTATCTGAGTTTGTTGACCAAGACAAAGTATGATGGTGTTGGTGGTGTTCGTGAGCATGCAATGAAAGTCACTAACTGGGACCACAAGCTCAAGTCTATGAAGGTTGTTTTAGGGGAAGATTTCTTAGTATGATAGATTCTAGATTCTCTTCCTTTTGAATTTGATATCCTGAGAACTTCATATAACGCTCAGAAAGAGGAATGGACAGTAGATAAATTGATCTCTATTCTGACTCAGGAGGAACAGACTATGAAGAAGGGTAAAGGTCATGTGGTTCAGCATGTCTCTCACAAGAATGCTAGAAAGAAAAAAGAGAAGAAGTTCTGGAAAGGAACAAATGCTAAAGTCTCATTCAAGAAGAGTGAGTTTACTTTTGTTCCTGAAAAATAGGAGTCGTTAGGAATGAAGCCTAAGTTTCAAGGAAAGTGCAAGTTCTGTGACATTTTTTGACATAAGCAAGCAGATCGCTTTAAGTTCAAAAACTGCCTAGAGAAAAAGAAGAAAGGTAATCCACTGGCTCTAGTATGTTTTGAATCGAATCTTGTTGATGTCCCTTCTAATACTTGGTGGCTAGACATTGGTGCAACTATTCTTGTTACAAACTCATTACAGGAACTCAAAACCAGGAGAAGGCCAAGTGATGGAGAGCTATCGATTGCAGTTGGCAATAGTGTCAATGTTGGAGTGGAGAACATTAGAACTGCAAGTTTAAAATTAAGTAGTGGATTTGACTTGACCTTAAGTGATGTTGTTTATGTACCTTCTATGAGAAGGAACTTAATTTCTGTTTCTGTTTTGGACAAATGTGGTTTTACGTTTGTTTTTGGACATAATGAAGTTGAAATTTTCGGTAACTCAAGTTTGATTGGTTTTGGTGTATTGTCTGATGGTTTATATTTACTGAATCTTGATCCTAATTCTATTGTGCAACGCCAATCAGATTTTTGGAACGTTGTCGGAAATAAACGTGGGAGGGTAATTGAAAGCTCTTCCATGTTGTGGCATAAAAGGTTGGGTCACATCTCCAGAAAAAGAATGGAGAGACTAATTAAGGAAAACATTCTCCATAGCTTGGACTTATCTGATTTTGATAATTGTATTGACTGTATTAAGGGGAAACTTACTGCAAAGACTAGGAAGGCCAGTGGTTCCAGAAAGGAGGGAATTTTGCAATTGATTCACACAGATATTTGTGGACCTATTACTCCTATAGCTCTAGGAGGATATAGGTACTTTATTACCTTCACCGATGACTTCTCTCGATATGGTTGGATTTATCTATTGCATGAGAAGTCAGAGTCTTTGGATTCTTTCAAGGAGTTCAAGGCTGCTAATGAATTGAAGTTTGATACTCAAGTTAAGTGTATTCATTCTGATTGAGGTGGTGAATTTTATGGGAGATATGATGAAACAGGTAGGAATCCTGGACCTTTTGCTAGGTTCTTACAGGAATGCGGAATCAAGGGAATGTACACTATGTCTAGCACTCCGCAACAAAACAGTGTTGCTAAAAGGCGTAGTCGTACACTTATGGAGATGGTAAGATGTATGTTGAGTCACTCCACTCTTCTAGATTTCTTATGGGGAGAAGCCTTGAAGACTGCTGCTTATATTTTGAATCATGTGCCAAGTAAATCTATTCCATAGACTCCTTACGAACTCTTAACAGGAAAAAAGGCCTACCTCGAAGCATTTTCGAGTATGGGGCTGTAAAGCAGAAGTTAGACCATACAATCCAGAGATTAAGAAGCTTGATCCTAAGACTATTTCTAGCTATTTTGTTGGATATAGCATTGGATCTAGAGGGTGTCGATTCTACTTTTCTAATCACACTACTAGAATTATTGAGTCAGACTGTGCAATCTATTTTGAAGAGGATTCAGGTGGAGATGTATCTATGCAACCTCGCACTGTAAAGTTTCGAGTAGAGCATGTTGATGTTCCCCTTCCTTTTGCACCATCCATGGAGTCTGTTCTATCTACCTTAATCCAAAATGATGTTGTTGAACTAATGGTTGATACTAATGTTAATCATGGTGTTGGTGAAGATGTTCCAAATCCAGATATTATTGAGCGTGAAACTAGGAGATCGGGAAGAATTTCCACATCTACTCAATCCACTAAGTTCAAGGATTATGTTGTGTATTTGCAGGAGCATGAGTTTAACTTTGTAGAGAGCACTGATCCTGTTTCTTTTCATGAAACCACTTCTAATTATGATCATTTTCATTGGATGGCTGCTATGGAGGATGAATTGGCTTCTATGAAGAAAAATGGTGCGTCTAGGACTTGGTAGTTCTGCCTGCTGGATGTCAAACCGTTGGTTGTAAATGAGTTTTTAAGACTAAGCGCAATGCCAATGAGGAGCTGGAAAGATATAAAGCCAGACTTGTTGCAAAAGGCTATAACCAGAGAGAAGGCATAGACTTTAAAGAGACATTTTCTCTAGTCTCCACTAAGGATTCATTTCGTGTTGTGATGGCTCTTGTGGCACATTTTGATCTGGAGCTTCACCAGATGGATGTAAAGATCGCTTTTCTGAATGGAGATTTGTTTGAGGATGTATACATGGATCAACCTGATGGCTTTATTGAGAGTGGTAAAAGACACATGGTTTGCAAGCTGAGGAAATCAATATATGGGTTGAAACAAGCTTCGAGACAATGGTATCTAAAGTTTGATAATATTGTTACTTCTCTTGGTTTCAAGGAGAACGTTGTTGACCAATGCATATACTTGAAGGCTAATGGGAGGAAATTTATTATTCTGATATTGTATGTTGATGACATTCTTCTAGCTAACAACGATGTAGACTTTCTGTGCGATACTAAGCAAATGTTAACAGCTCATTTTGATATGAAAGATCTTGGTAATGCCTCATTTATTCTAGGCATTGAGATACATCGTGATACGACCCGTGAGATTCTTGGTTTATCTCAAAAGGGGTATATTGAGAGGGTTTTGGATAGATTTAACATGAAATCCTGCAAACCCTGTACCACACCTATTCAAAAGGGTGAAAAACTTTCTAAATCCCAGTGTCCTAAGGATGACGATGAGACTGCAAAAATGGAGAAAGTTCCTTTTACTTCCGCTGTAGGCAATCTCATGTATGCTTAAGTTTGCACTCGTTCAGACATTGCTTTTGTTGTGAATGTGCTGGGAAGATACTTGTGCAACCCTGATCTACCTCATTGGCAAGCTGCTAAGCGAGTCATGAGATATCTGCAAGGTACCAAGGATTATATGTTGACTTTTAGAAGATCTGATTGCCTTGAATTGATAGGATACTCTAATTCTGATTATGGTGGTTGTCCAGATGATCTCATATCTACATCTGGATGCATATTTATGTTGGCTGAGGGAGTTGTCTCTTGGAAAAGTGTTAAGCAGATACTTACAGCTACTTCAACTATGGAGGCAGAGTACGTAGCATGTTATGAGGCTACACGGCAAGCAATTTGGTTGAAGAATTTTATTAGTGAGCTTGGTGTTGTGGAGAGCATCTCTAGGCCTCTTACTATATATTGTGACAACTCTGTTGTGGTATGTTTCTCTCGTAATAATAATACCACGAAAAGGTCAAAGCATTTTGACACGAAATTCATGTTTGTTAGAGATAAGATCCAGGAATTTCAAACACGAGTTGAGCATATTCCCACAGAGCTGATGATAGCAGATCCTTTAACTAAGGGATTAACTGTTAAGGCATTTGTTGAGCATGTAACCCGTATGGGTGTGATGAGGTTCTTTTGATATATTGTTTTATTTGATGTATTAGTTTAGTGGGAGTTTTCTTTTATGGATATGTACTTCCCTTTTGGACCTCATTTATTGTATTGTCGTATCTATTGAAATGTTTGACAATAATTATTTATTGTTGTGACAATAATTATCTTGTATTGCCATATTTTGTTTATTATGATTTGCGCAATTGGTGTTATGGTACAATTTTTGAGACATTTTGGACCCAGTCTCAAATTGTTATTGTAATAAGATTGTTTTGATATTATATAGCATCTGGGGCGGACGATTGGGACATGTGTATAAATATTTCACATTCATAAAGGTCATTGTGATGTAGGTGTTTTGTTGGACCTTGTGATTGAATATACTTTGGCATTTTGTTGTAGCCACCTATTGTGAATTGATTTGGATAATTGATTGTTATTGTGATTTAATTTATGTTGTCCAAGTGGGAGAATGTTGGATAAATTAATTTTGTGGACATGCATAAATTATAATGATTGATTCAGATTAATCTACATATATCAAAGTATTATTATTAATTATGGGATGTGAATATTATTTATATATAATATAGACAGACTGATAATAGGTGGGCTGAGTTCTATCTTAATATATACAAAGGGGTCTCTACGGTCAACCATATGTTGTTTTTCTCTACCCTATTAAAGAGAAAAATAGAGCAGTTTTATGTACGCTGCCTGACACTTTGGTTTAACACGTAAACACCCTTCTATGCTCTTTTCTTCTCTATTGTGTTTTCTCAGGATATGTTCTTACTCAATTACATGAACGAAATCCAATCTTCTCTAATCACTTACAGTGACATCATCATCTTCAATTCCAGGTAAGTATTGGATTTAATATTGTATGTATGATTGTAGTTGGCATGCATCAATTGGACTGAATATAATAAATATTCAAAAATAAATCTTTCACTTGTTACAACACCCACTCTGCTACCTTTAGATATTGTAAACAGTAATCAAGTTTAAAAATATTTAGCCACTAATTAAGGACAATCCAAAGGACAAGGAATTCTTATAATGACAAATATTCTGCTCAACAAAACTTAGCTGGATGATATACTAAAACAAGAATGGTGTTAAATAGCAAATGAAAACATTAAAGAAATGGTAGTTATACGCAAGCATGTATACGCATACAAGCCTATGTAATATGCCATTGTGAGAGAGCAAAACGTGAAAAACAATATGAAAATAAAAACTAATATTGGAATCACCATTGTTAGGGTGTTAGGAGGGTAAGAAAGAAGTAAATAGACGAATTTTCTATGCATTCGAAGTTGAAAGTGACAGTGGTTACCTCTTTTCCTTGTAAGGAGACCCGCCATTTTGTTAGGTACCTATTTGTATATTTTGAAAATAACTCTTATATAATCATATATTAGAATTTTAATATATATATATATATATATATATATATATATATATATATATATATATATATATATAATCAAATATTATTAACATTAGCAGTTAAATGAGTGATTTTATTAGTTGAGTATAAAATATCCAAATGGATAAAGATATTTACCACTATTCCTATTTGACATTCTTATCATAAATAATATATGAAATTAAGTTATTTAATTAAAATATAAATTAAATTATTGAATATCAAACTAATAAATATATGGTTAATTAAATTAAGTTATTTCTCGATGAGGAAGAAAATATTAAACTAACAAGGTTTTTTTTTCAACTATTTCTACATGGGGACATGTAGTAGATCATCTATCTCATTCAGGTATTATGTTAAAAAAAGTTAAATTTTGAATTTTATTCTTTCTTAGTATTTAATATTACATCATCAATCGTTTTATTGTCTTTTAGAATTCTTAAAAAAGACAATTGCATCATGAAGTAAGTCTAAGTTGGAAACTCAAATGAGTAGTTATTTTTCAGAATCTAGTACTCATCTTCACTTACCCATACCTACACCTAAATATGTTCATTCTCCACGTGTTCAACGCACATATAAACTTGGTTAGATGAATCAACTTTCACATAATTTATTTTTTATTTATAAATTACATTTACCTTATTCAAGTTTATAAACAAACAAGCTCACCATGCTCCACCAATGGCTCAGCCAAGTGTTCATGCTCCCCATCCATCTCCAACTGCGTCTCAGTCAAATAAGTTTTGTTCGCTTCTTTTTCAAATTTACTAACTTAGTTAATACATTATTTTTTATTACCTAGTTTATTTATAGATTCAGCTTAAGTATTAGACAATGCTATAGAGCACTTTTTTAAGACAGTCTAAAAATACATATTACAGTAGATTTTATTTTCCTTAAAAATGTTTTCTACATCTGTTACTAGATAAAACTCACTTTTAAAAAGTTTCGTAATGAATTTTGTTTGTTGCAATTTTCATTAGATGTTAGACATATTAGTTGGTGGCATTAGTTGGTCTGATAGCTTAGAGTGTAGTGCTGGATTAGGAAAAAAGCAGTACCAATTTTTAATGTTTTTTTAACTGAAACTTCCTTTGCTTTGAGCCCACTTAATTTGATTAATTGTGACATTTAATTGGTCTACACGCATCATAGTCCATACAAGTTAAATTATTGTATATATATGCCTCACTGGTCACTTTTATATCAACATACTCTGTTTTGTCAACTTGCGAACTTCAATGTTTTTGGAACCTCATGTGCTTGTTTATATGGTGGGCTAATGGGTAGCACCTACCACTGTCGATGATGGTACACTTTAAGGAGCCACTCTACTTCATTATTGTATTGTACCTTGTAGACATTGAATTTGTATATTGCGCTCATATCTAACTTCAATAATCAAAAGATGTTAATTGGTTAATGGGCTAGTCTACGATTAAAGTTCATTTATAACCAAAATTGATAACCTTACTGTTCTCTTTCATGCAATTAGTTCAGTGCTTTAGATTAGTAGTTTCTCTTTTTTCTGCTTTCCATCGTAAGGTATAGATGTGATGTGTGTATATCTTAAAGTTGTTCGTTTTTTAAGCTAAATTATGAAAAATATTATATACATTATCAAGTGACACTTAATATATTATATACTAAATCTATTCCTCTCATTGTTTCAGTAACCTTGAAAGGGAGGATATGTTCAACTAGCCAAACCAACTTTGCTCCCACATTTAGTGTGTTCAGCCTTCAATTGCACCTCAATCTGATTTTCAGCCACCACATCAATACGTACATGTACCTGTACCAACAATAGTTGTTACACCAGATGTATATTCAGAAAATGAAGAGGAAGAAAGTGAGGAAACTGAGTTGCAAACACCTCAACAAAATTATGCAGCCCGCAAAACAGCATGGCTTGTTTACATTATTGATAAGCCAAATGTCTTTAAATTGTTTTCTTAACCACATTTGGAATCCTAAATGATTATGTCTGGTACTACTACTTCTCACATATGATCAAGAAAAAAGAAATACAAAGCAACTAAGAACCAATGATGTTTGGCATTTGCCTCCCAATGAAAGGATTGTTGTGCAATGGAATAATGAGTGCCAACCAATTTCAGATGGTGGGACATTATTGAATAGGTTAATTTCAGATGGTGGGACATTATTGAATAGGTTATTAGGTAGTATTGCAAGAAACTATAATGCATTTCCTATTAGCTATTCTAGTTGGAGGAAGATTACTAAAGATTATAAAGAAGATATGCTTAAGACACTATTCAGGTTAGCAGTGTATAATTTTAATCTATAATGTTCTTATACTATAATTGTTGTTAAACTTGATTTTTTTTTATTTTTTGAAGGCTAAATTTTGTAGGAACAGCTGGCTCCAGAAGGGGGGTTGAATGGAGCCTGAACTCAATTTACTATAAATAGAAACCACCAACCAAGGCAAAAAATATAAGCACAGATAAAACAGTTTTATACTGGAGTTTTATACTGGTTCACCCTAATCTCTTGGGCTACGTCCAGTTCTCCCTTGAACAAACCGTTCAAGAGGTTCCACTATTAAGTAAATAGTTACAACGAGTACACAAACCTCTCCAGGTTACAACGAGTACACAAACCTCTCCAGGTTATCACGAGTACACAAACCTCTCCAGGTTATACCAGTCTCAATCTCCCCCTGAGATCAAGACC
>Ga0209700_104382_pt1 | contig 25532 bp, 10 predicted proteins | sample SiratroredBW_FD_187528 | JGI IMG/M metagenome (GOLD analysis project Ga0209700, IMG submission 187528) | Root nodule microbial communities of legume samples collected from California, USA - Siratro red BW (SPAdes) (version 2) | ecosystem: Host-associated > Plants > Roots > Nodule | place: USA...
TTTTTTTTTTTTTTTTAAAAAAAAAAAGCAGAGTCCAAATTGTTTATAATTGAAATTTGAACTGTACAAACTGTTATACTTTAGACAACAGTTGTTTGTGCATTAAATGATAATATATGAGAGAACAAATGTGGCCTTAAAAGTGTCGAAAGGTTGGTTAGTATTTGAAATTACTCACTTACTGTTAATTTTTAAAGGGTGTGTGATATTGTACTTTTTAATTACCTAACATTTCTGAGAAAATTATGAGAAAAACTTTTATAGTTCCCCACTGATAAAGCAAAGGTTCATAATTTCTCCTGAAATCAATGAAGAATGAATAATATAGTATATGCATTCTCTCTCTTCTCCTTAATGTTCTTTATGAGGAGATATCTTTTGTTTATATACAGTGCCCAAAAGAAGATTACAATAAAGTTTGTTAATTCTGCAGAATACGGATCACGCGCTTCTTTCTGTATTTTCATGAATTTCCAATTTTGAGCGCAACAAAAGGCGTTTCTACTCATCATTCTACTCAACTAATCAAAATTATTTAATGGAGAAAGAACAATAATACATGTCACTATGGTCAACATCAATTTGAAAAAAAATTTGACATTAACTAGATTTTTTTTAAAAAAAATATCAAATTAAAAATATTCACATAATAAAATAAAAAATAGTAATAAAATTAGGTTAAATTTTATATAAAATCTCTTTGAATATATCCTACTTATCTTATAAAATTAGCAATAATTTAACTATTATTTTTTATACTGGTTCTTTTAAAGTGTTAATTCATTGATCCGAAATTAAACTATAAAAATGTAAAAGCTTGATAAGAAATTAAACTATAAGAAAATAAAAACTTTATAATACTAGAAAGAGAGTTTTTGTCGATTTGGCAAAATACAAAAATATCATTAATATATAGAACATGTAAGGGAGGAAATAAAACCCTTTAAGACTAGTCATCAGAAAAATATGCTTAGTTATAATAAGTCTGATTATCTTATATTCAAAACTTCTTATTCAATACCTCTCTATTACAAGAGAGAATAACAAACCAAATTATCATTAATTTTGCAAGAAAGTAGGGTGAAAATTAAATTGATAAAAGCTTGAAAATATCAATGTATTTTCATCACAAACTTACATAACTTTATAATGATTTTTAAAGTGATTTATATAAGTTTCGTTACAAAGAAAATGGACTCAATTGTATTTTAATTTAATATTTAAAAATTCAATTTAAAAAAGCATACCATCAATGATTCTTTATTGATAGAAAATGTATTTTTTTTTACCATTGAGAGGGTATACTCGTTAAATTCATATTTTATCAGCTTTATTCTTTTTTTCTTTATTTTGTTAAAACAACTACTTGTGTTTGCTGAAACAAATAAGTTGGAAATAATTTATTGTAAAAATAAACCATAAGAAACAATCAAGGTGAGCTACTTTTAAGTACTTTTATTTGAGAATAGTAATATTAATAGAAATGAGAATTATTATGTTCGAAATTTAAAAAGGATTTAAATTGAGATAAACTAAGTCGAAGTTTATCCTACAAAATGAAAAACCTTCGATGTAATAATATGTGTAAAATCGAAATCTTAATTTACATTTAAGTTGAGATAAAGTAAATATAAAGTAATCATAATTACAAATAATAAGAAAATATAAGTAAAATACAAAGTAGAACAGAGATGATTCTAGCTTCCACGTTACTAAACTTAGTCTCTTTAGATAAAGTTTATGATTTAAATATTGTAGATGAAAAATATAATTAGTAGGAAAACCTCCACTAAAACTGGTTAATCAAGTTTTTCCAAATAATGCCAGTAAACAACAAATTAGATTCTTCGTATTAATAATATAATTATTAAAAAATTTGAAATAATTTCGTTTAAAAAATAAGGAATATAGTATATACTCCTTCAGACTAAACTCTGTTGCTATGGAAGCTAATAAAACCCTATACCAGTAGTAAGTAAGTCATTTATTCTTAATATTGAATGTTAATTCATATCTTCACGAAACCATTTCTATTCATGTACTCTCCGTTACCATTCATACTATTAAATGTCATTCACAAAACATCACAACAACTTATGCACATAATTCACCTGTTTCAAGACTATTAGTTTTTTAAAATTAATGCATGAATATTAATATATTAGTATTTTTACTTTATTTCTTTTGAAAGCCCTTATCACATAATCCAAAATTATTAATTTTTTCTTATTTTTTTATCGATGAAAATATTTGTAATTAAAGACAACGATAATATTTAATGCACTTTTAACAATTTATATGACCCGATACCTTGAAACAAACTACAATAGTTTAAAAACAATAGTTAGTTTAAAAACATTCTAAAATTATTCATATATCCAATAAAGGAACACATTTACTATTTAACGTAAAGAATGAATGCTATTAGCATATTTTAGTTAAGTTATAAAAATAATGTTTTCCGTTTTTTATTCTTATTTTTATTTCTTATAAACTAGTATTAAAGTTTATGAATTATCTTTTATCAAAACTTACAATTTTTAATATTTAATTTATTGTTAATGTTTAAACATAGAAAAACATATTTTAGAGAAGATCTCTCTAGTGTAGCTCTCGTAATTATCTTTTAAATAATTACTTTACTTCATTGTTAAAATAATGTTAAGATATTAGAAGTCACGTTCCCTCAACATATACTAATCATTAGTTGCTAGCTTTAAAATACTTTGTAGATTATATCTACAGAAAAAAAAATGCAATAATCCATACAAGTTTTTAGTTAAAAACGGTAATTACACGATACTATTTCAAATTATCGAAATTATATTCTTTAACTTTTTGAACTAGTAGTTGTAATACATATATAATTCTTTAACTAATTAGTAAAAGAAATACTATAGCTTACATCGATGTCATAAATTACAAATACTTGTACAAAGTAAAGTAACGTTGGACAACATTTCCCATAATTTTTAAAAAACTATTAAAATTTACAACTTTTGATAAAGCATACATTAGTTCCCTCTTAATGGTATATTTCCAATTAAAATTTAAGGGCAACCGATAATTTAATACAATTTTATACCACTTAATTTTTATGACTGTTACTCGGTAAGAAACGTATCATATTTGATTATAAGTGTTTGAATAATATTATTAACAAAAATTATATTATGAATGCATGTTTAAGTTGTTTTATTTCCAAATTAATTAGAAAAGGCTGAAAATAAATATTTTGTACCGTCATCCGTTAATTTGCTTTATGATTAATAATATAAAGGAGAATAAAGAGGGAATCACTTATTAGGTGTTGATTTGTTGAAGAAGTAAAAGAGCTACGAAAGAGTAACATGGTAAGGTAATAAGAATGAGCATGGAGCCCATGATTCCAAAAGCAGCACAACCTTTTCCCGAAAAGCCTTCAAATCAAACCATTTAAGGAATAAAATAGCAATAGCGACCAAAGCCATGACATAAACATAAACCCTTGTCATCTGCGGGGAACAGGGGTCGCTAACAAACGCTCCTCTCTCCATTCTCAAACTCCAAAGTACACAAAAACACAACACAAACACTACCAAACAAACAAATGGTGTCAGCCCCTGAAGCTAAAAACCCACTTTAACCTCTCACCATCACCACCGCTACAATTCCAATAATAATAACAACACTTTCCACAACGACACATTCACTCCCAAATGGCAACAACGGTTATATTCTTCAGCCTCAAACTAGTCGCTTTCTTCGCCATCTTAACCATAACAACAACCGCTGCGCAAAACACCACTGCCTTAGAGATTCAAGCCTTAACAGCATTCAAGCGCAACCTCCATGACCCTTTGGGTTCCCTCGACGGTTGGGACCCTTCCACGCCCTCCGCACCCTGCGACTGGCGCGGCATTGTCTGCCACAACAACCGAGTTCACCACCTCCGTCTTCCCCGTCTCCAACTCGCCGGCGGAATCGCTTCTTCCCTCTCCAATCTCCTCCAGCTCCGCAAACTCAGCCTCCACTCCAACAATCTCAACTCCTCCATCCCTCCCTCCCTCTCCCAATGCCTCTTCCTACGCGCCGTTTACCTCCACAACAACCGCCTCTCCGGCCACCTTCCTCCGCCGCTTCTCAACCTCACCAACCTCCAAATCCTCAACCTCGCCCGCAATCTCTTCACCGGGAGTGTCCCCGGCCACCTCTCCGCCTCCCTACGTTTCCTAGACCTCTCCGACAACGCGTTCTCCGGCGACATTCCGGCCAACTTCTCGTCCAAATCTCAGCTCCAGCTCATCAACCTCTCCTACAACAGGTTCACTGGAGGAATACCTGGCTCCATAGGAGCGCTGCAGAATCTTCAGTATCTCTGGTTGGACTCCAACCGCATTCGCGGAACCCTACCTTCGGCTATTGCGAACTGTTCCTCTCTGGTGCACCTCACCGCAGAGGATAATGCTCTCACCGGACTTCTTCCTCCCACCCTGGGAAACATTCCGAAGCTTCAGGTGCTTTCGCTTTCAAGGAACCAGCTTTCTGGTTCGGTCCCCACCTCCGTGTTCTGCAACGCGCACCTGCGAAGCGTGAAGCTTGGCTTTAATTCCTTCACGGGGTTTTCCGCGCCGCCAAGTGGGGGATGCGACAGCGTTTTGGAGGTTTTGGATGTTAAGGAGAATCGCATTGTTCACGCGCGGTTTCCCTCCTGGTTGTCCCGCGCGACGACGTCGTTGAAAGCTCTTGACCTTTCTGGAAACTTCTTCACCGGTTCTCTGCCGGCTGATATCGGGAACTTTTTAGCGTTGGAGGAGTTTAAAGTCAAAAATAATTTGTTATCCGGTGGAGTTCCGTCTGGCATTGTGAAATGTAGGTTGCTAAAGGTTTTTGATCTTGAGGGGAACCGCTTCTCTGGGTTGATTCCTGAGTTTCTCGGGGAAATGAGGAACCTGAAGGACTTTTCCCTTGCCGGAAACCTTTTTACCGGTTCGGTTCCTTCTAGTCTTGGAACGCTTTCTGCGCTCGAAACGCTTAATTTGAGTGATAATAAGTTGAGTGGTGTGGTTCCTGAGGAGATCACGAAACTGGGGAACTTGAGTGAGTTGAATCTCAGCAATAACAAGTTTTCGGGTCAAGTTTGGTCTAATATTGGGGACATGACCGGTTTGCAAGTTCTTAATTTGAGTCATTGTGGGTTTTCGGGAAGGGTTCCTACTTCGCTGGGGAATTTAATGAGACTAACGGTGCTGGATTTGAGCAAGCAGAACCTCTCGGGTGAGTTGCCCCTTGAGGTTTTTGGGTTACCTAGTCTGCAAGTTGTGGCACTTCAAGAGAACCGTTTGAGTGGTAAAGTTCCTGAGGGGTTCAGCAGCATAGTTAGTCTGCGGTATCTTAATCTCAGCTCTAATGAATATGTTGGTGACATTCCAATAACTTACGGGTTCCTTAGTTCATTAACGATTCTCTCTCTGTCTCACAATGGTGTTTCTGGTGAAATACCTCCCGAGATTGGTGGTTGTTCGCAACTTGAAGTATTGCAGCTGCAGTCAAATTTTTTAGAGGGTAACATTCCGGGTGAAATCTCTCGGCTCTCTCATTTAAAGGAGCTTAATTTGGGGCACAATAGGTTGAAAGGTGATATCCCAGATGAGATATCAGAGTGTGCTGCATTGAGTTCACTCTTGTTGGATGGTAATCACTTCACGGGTCACATTCCAGGTTCATTGTCAAAACTGTCTAATTTGACCGTGTTGAATCTTTCTTCAAATCTTTTGAAAGGGGAAATTCCGGTTGAACTGTCAAGCATGTCTGGTTTGGAGTATTTAAATGTGTCTAGTAATAATCTTGAGGGTGAGATTCCACACGCGCTTGGTGCTAGATTCAATGACCCTTCCGTGTTTGCAATGAACCAAGGTTTATGCGGGAAGCCCTTGCAGAGAGAATGTGCAAAGGTGAGAAGGAGAAAGAAGAGAAGGCTAATAATGTTGATAGGCGTGGGAGTGGCTGGTTTATGCCTTTTGGCGTTGTGTTGTTGTGGGTATGTCTACAGCCTCTTGAGGTGGCGGAAGAAGCTTCTAGCAGGGGTAACGGGGGAGAAGAAAAGGAGCCCCTCAACAAGTGCAGGTAGCAGAGGGAGTGGTGAAAACGGAGGACCAAAGCTAGTGATGTTCAACAACAAGATCACGTACGCGGAGACATTGGAAGCTACGAGAAACTTCGATGAAGAGAACGTGTTAAGCAGGGGAAGATATGGCCTCGTGTTTAAGGCCTCCTTCCAAGATGGAATGGTTCTCTCCATTCGTCGCTTCGTTGACGGGTTCTTAGACGAGGCTAACTTCCGCAAGGAAGCAGAATCACTGGGCAAAGTGAAACATCGAAACTTAACAGTTCTGCGTGGTTACTATGCAGGCCCACCCGATGTGAGACTTCTGGTGTATGACTACATGCCCAATGGAAACCTTGGCACGCTGCTTCAAGAGGCGTCTCAGCAAGATGGTCATGTGCTGAATTGGCCAATGCGTCATCTCATTGCACTGGGAATTGCTCGAGGGCTAGCCTTCTTGCACTCCGTGCCAATAGTTCATGGTGATGTGAAGCCTCAAAATGTTCTTTTTGATGCGGATTTTGAAGCCCATTTGTCTGAATTTGGATTGGAGCGGTTGACGGTAGCAGCAGCCGCAGAAGCATCGTCGTCGTCGGCTCCGGTGGGGTCCTTAGGGTATGTTTCACCAGAAGCTGTATCGAGTGGGGTGGCTACAAAGGAGGGTGATGTTTATAGCTTTGGGATAGTGTTGTTGGAGATTCTAACGGGGAAGAAACCGGTGATGTTCACGGAAGATGAGGACATAGTGAAGTGGGTGAAGAAGCAGTTACAAAGGGGCCAAATATCGGAGTTATTGGAGCCAGGGTTGCTGGAGCTAGACCCAGAGTCGTCGGAATGGGAAGAGTTTTTGTTGGGTGTGAAAGTGGGTCTCCTATGCACAGCAACGGATCCTCTTGATCGACCGTCTATGTCTGACGTTGCTTTCATGCTCCAAGGTTGCCGGGTCGGACCGGAAATCCCATCATCAGCTGATCCCACAACACTACCTTCTCCTGCTTGATTTTTTATTGTTCATTTTCGCTTTAAATTTTTGTACACAAATTGTATTGTTATTTTGCTTAATTGAATTAAATTAAATTATCCAAATTTTGGAGGGGGCTTTAATTGGTGCTGTTATTATTACTACTGTTGGCTGCGCCAAAAGAAGAATTCGTGCGGCTATCACAAACGGCGCCGTTTTCATGTGATCAAATTACGTTTACTACGAAATTGGTTGTGCGAGAGAAGGACCCAATGATTCCCGCCAAAAGGAGGAGCTCCATGATGGCAGTAGCACAAAGCCATGTGCCCACGTGTCGAGTTAGGAACATCCAGGAAAGTTACCGTTATGATGACATGGAGCTTGGAATGGATCAGACAGACGCATCGAAAAAGGGGAATATGACCTTTGAACATGTCGGGTTTCAGATTTTTCCTTTCATTCTACATTTATTTTTAATAATAATTTTTAACTTTAATAATAATAATAATAATCCAGTATCGGAGTAGAAAACGAAAAGGTTGGCAAACGAAAAGACCTCATAAAAACAAACTTTTAAGTGCAAATATTTTCTTTGAGTTTTAAATGTCTTGTAATGTGTATCAAATGGAATAAGGAGTCAGAACAGCACATACTACCGTTTGGGATAACATGTTATTAATGCGATTCCATTGCCTTCCAAATCACACACGTTCAATAGAATTACTTTCCTCTGGTCAAGAGAATTGCTTCGATAGGATTATATTATTATTTTTGTTGTGTAACAAATGAGGTGACAGTGATATCGATTGAATCGATCCTATTGAATTGTTTCGTATATCATGTTATTGTAACATGTACTAATACCTTTTAAACATAATTATATCGTTCATTACATATGTAGGCCTACTTTGTTATTCTCAGTAGTTAACTGGGGAAAGGAGTTATAGTTTTATTTTTTGTTTTGAAGCATATATCTGTAGAGGACAACTCCAGATAGAAACGACTAATATTTGATGATGAGAATAACTGCCAAGTGGGGTCTACGGCAATATTTTTAACGTCACCATCATTTTATATTTTGGTGAAAAATAGACTGAATACTACGTTCGATTTGGAGAGGGGCTAGGAGCAGAACGTGGACCCTCCAATTGCGTTGTCGCAACCTCACTAATTTTGTGAAGCAATTATATATTGGCATGAAAAATGTCATGTATGTGATGGGTCCCAATTAAAGGAATCCAATTCCGAGGCAGAGACAGTTGAATTGCAAAAGACGGTAAGATGTTATGTTGTTCGTTTGTGTGATAAAATAAATACGATGGTGTAGGTTTGCATTGCATTGCAGTGCATGGCTGACGGGAAAACAAAAACATCCGTCAATGTGGAATTCATTTGAATAGGGAAGAAAGAAGGATGGCCCACAACCAAAAACACGGAATTTAAAAGCTCATGCACTCCTGCACTTGCCAGACTCAGTCACTCGGCGTATTTAGTGCAGTAAACGATGGGTCCTTTTCATTTTCCCTTTCTATGACAGTCCACGGGAGAGATGCGGGTGAATAGTACAGGGAAAGCATGTGACTGTCATTGGTTTTGACATTGTCTTTTTAGTTTAAATAAACTCAATTATCATCTCAGTAGGATTTTAAAATACACCCATCCACCATCGGTTAAACAAGTGCCTCAGTGGCTGCTTAAACATGTATAAATTGTTTTCGCACTTGAAAGCAGGGCTGCAGTACCAATCCTGTCTTGACTGAGACATCTCTTCACTACAACCAGAGTTGGAGAAAAACCAAAAAGGGTAAAAAGTTGTAACTTATTAACCAGAGTCAGCAACTACTCAGAATAGTGAGTGTGAGGGTCATTCAATATATCAGAAGATATTTTTCTTCTCTCGTATAAAATATTTGCTCATATTACAATAAAACCTAAATTTGCCTTCAAAACATAGATCTATCAAATGGGTATGAAGCTTTGAATAGAACAAATTCCAGGAAAGAATTTTCTACTACAAATAGCTTCTCTTTGGTTGAAATTGCAATTAAAAATTAATCTCTGTAAATTCTACTTCAGTGAAACAATATATATACACATATAGGAAGGATTGGCAATAAGACCTAGACTATGCCGAGGTTAACTCTTTAGGAAGAGGTTCATTTTCCGGATCAGGTGTAAAAAGTCTTCGACAAGCATAAAAAACAGCTGAATGGAAGGCAGCTGGGTTGTCAATGAACGCAAAGTGCCCGGCCTGCAACAAGTAATTATTATTTTTAGTTAGAATAGTATAAACAAGGATAAATATATTTTTATTCCTTTTGCAAATAGGGTGATATTCTTTTAAATCTCTCTAAAAAAAAATTCTCTCATTATAATATCTCATTCATAAAATGCGTCAGATTATTCTTCAGGAAAATTCGTCTCTTATTTTAGTCGCTTTGTTATCATACATGACATTTTCATAAAATAATATGATTATTTTTTGAAGGATTACAATTGAACATTCCATTATTTAATCTCAATAAAAATAACTTTGCATCAGGAGAAATGGGAAAAAAGATGTACCCGAGGAACCCTAATGATTTCGCATGGAACCTTCATATGCTTACGAGCTTCTTGGGCACCTTGATAATTCATCCAGTCTTCGAAACCATATATGAAAGTGGTGGGCACCTTCCATTCGGAGGCACTACAAGAGCAAAGCGATGGAGGATAAACACAGGCTTTAACTTATTGCACTCCACTAATTTCTTGATCCACCTTCCATTCTAATGAATGTATATTTACATTCAAGAAGTGAGAGGTGACCCAAAAAATTAATGTGATGAAGGAAAAAACAAAAAAAATAATAATAATGTGATGCAGGAAAAAACACTGATAAAAAATTGTACACGAAGTCAAGAAAAGTGGTGCATCAAGTAAACGAGTAATCAGCTAAAGCCTTAACAAGAATTCGACTAAAGCCCACATATGGCGTTGACATTAAAATTTAGTATATTCACCTAAATCTGCAAAAGAAAGTTTAAGTTAACCTCATTGTCTCTCTGTGAACAAATTTTTTTGTAATGTTTTAGTAAACAGACACCTCAAATTTATTTTCATTCCAGTTCATCTTTATAATTAATCTTTTTCACAAATAATTCTGTATATCAAATTAGAGTTAAATTATTTATGTTGAATGCCAATCATTCATTAATCATTATCTTCTTTTTCGTTACAATCCATTTTTTCGTGTATTAAAAATAATAAAATATAAATTTAGAAAAGTAATAATAATAATAGACACAATAAAAAAGTCCACTTGATTTTTAATTTTAAAATTTTCATTAATTTTAATGTTGAGAAAATGATTTATAAAATAAACTAATAAATGATAGAGGTTTAAAATAAATAAATTGTTAGGATTTATTCTTGTTTAAGTATAATTTAGTAATTAGCACAAGAGACTACTTATGAAAGGGTAAGTTTTAAGGATTAATTGAGATGAGTATCTTTAAGCATATAACTGAGTATCTAAAGTAGTTTATTTGCATAAAAAATTTAAGTTTAGAAGAGTTAAGTACACTTTTTCAAATGTCTGTCAGGAGTCCACCAATCCTTGGACGAACTGACTTAAAGAGGTCTCAAGCATGGTTTTTCAACTAAAAATTTGTTTCCGGAAACAGTGTAATGTATATGCTGAATTTGTATTATAAATAAAAACTTATTCTAATTTGACACGTGATTATCGAACTCCAGTTTACAGAAGACTACATCAGAAATCTGAATACATTTTTGTACAATAAAAAGGTAAAAACGAACCAGTTGAAGACAAATTGTAATTTAACAATAGGAAGAGAATAATCACCAAACCTTAGAAGAAGGGGCATCCTAGCAAATGCTCCAAATGAAAAAATATACTTTAAGCACAGCTCCCCACTAGCTTTGGCCGCCAATGTGTGGTAAACATAATCTTTAATGCACAGAAAGACTAAAATTAGAATGTACTCTTACATCTATACCATATTTCAATGAATTATCTTGCAATACCTGTCAGCAATGTTGATTCCTCATCTGTCAGTATTTCCCCAGTAGAATGTGTACCAAACCTAGCACTTGTATACTTGCGGACTATGTTGGGACCCCAAGGACCTAAACCTCTGCCAAATATATATAAGAAAAATATTAAACAGAGACAACTTAATAAAATCTAATGTTCAACATGGGAAAAACTAATGCTTTATTGTATGATACATGCCTTCTCATGTTTGTTGACAAAAAACAGCATATGACTCATGCCATAGAACTGTGTGTGTTTCGCCATTCCTCCCCAAAGAGGTAGAGTTGGTGATTCCATAATAATTCATGGAATCAGATTCAATTTCTTTTCCAAACATATCCTCATTTATTTTAAATAAAGAATGATTAATTTGTCACCCTTTATTAAAGTTCATCTTTTATAAAATCTCATTTTATTTTTAACCCAACTTTTGTGTATTAAATTAATTTTAAATATTCATGTGAAAAAAAATTAAAGAATAATGATTATATATATATATATATATATATATATATATATATATATATATATATATATATATATATATATATATATATATGTGCGTGTGTGTGTAACAATGGTGTTGGAATGCAATTGTTATCCAAAGTTTCATCAAGAAAATGTCATGAAAAATGAATGAAGTATTTTATCCAAAACATGTGCATATACTCAATCATTTTCGTACAAAATAACATATTCTCTATTTTCTGGTAACATGATTTTCGATTAAATTTATTAAAAAAATTGATTTAAACGTTATATAGTGCAGAGTTTATCCTCTTTTCTAGTAAGTGTAATTATATCATTTGGATATTTAATCCTGCATTTTTCCATGTACCAGACAATTGAATTGCTCAGAAAGTTATTCCATTTAAAAACGAACAAATTGTATATCGCCAACGATCATTTTAACCAACTTCATTCTATTCCAATTCCATTCCTATTCTGTATATTTGTCATTTCTTGTACCAATTTTATAAATAAACCAGGATCAAACAAAACTAGTGCATTAAAGTTTAACCCATATTGCTTGATTTATAGATTGAATGTTAGATGTGGCATAAAGAGAATACAAATTTCTTCGTTCAAGTAGATTCAACCCCTTGTCACCACAAGCTTGTTTCACCCAAAGCACTAGCAGATAAGATAACAGAGACAAAGTAGTTTTACCTGACAATTTTTTGAGGTGTAAAATTAGATTCCCATAGATGGTTCAAAACTGCTCCCTTCCATGTTGCTCGAAACCTTGTAATCCGCTCAGACTTTGCATCTGATTCTGATGAAAATCCAGCAGATCCAACCAGAATCAAGTGTTGTACATGCTCAGGGTGCTATATTAAAATGATTACAATAGGCATCAGAACGATCAATAAAAGAAAACAAAAAAGTCACACTACTAAGTATTTTAGTGCAGTACAATGTGGGAAGAGATTCACCTTGAGCGCATACTTAGCAGCAACATAACCACCAAAAGAATGTCCAAGTAGTATAAAATTACTCAAGTTTTTGGCTCTTCTCCATTCCTCAAAAGAATCAATGAACCATGCCTCAGTTTCTGCATGATCAACAACCAATTATGATTTCTAAGAAGTTGCCACAGTAGCGACTTCCAAGTTGAACAACATTGTAAAACTTCACCATTCAAATTTCAAACCAACTGTATCATTACATTTTTAACATAACTCTTAACTAACCTTCAGTGCTTTTGCAAGTAAAATCAGGTCTGCTTGATCCACCCCATCTGCAAAATAAGTTATAAAATTGGGAGTGAGAAAAAGACAAGATCATATGCACATGTCATATTAGAACGCCAAATTTTTAAACTGCTTCCTCCCTCAGCTACCATAGTAAGCAAAAGGAGCCCATCTCGAAGGTGCAACGGACCTATTAAAGGGCTCAAATAAGATTGATGACTGAGCACCCATCTTTTTATGATATATCCAATCCACTCCTTTCCCAGAACAAAATGGAGCACAAGACCAGAAAAGCAGTTTGAGGCAACAACAATAAAATGCGGCGACATTAGGATGAAGAAAAGCATACTCACTCACCCAAGTTGATCAACAGCAATGACTCTAAATCGAGAGGCAAGCACATCAAAATTGCGAAAAAAGAACCCCTGGGAAGCAGCGTAACCATGAATCATCACAAGCGTAGGAGAATCAGGTTTACTGTCAAATGTGACGGTGTTAATAAACCGCGGCTCGTTACTAGCTGAACGGAACCATCTCACTTTGGAGCCAGGAGGACCAGAACCTATGTTAACATGCTCTTGAACATAACCGGTTCTGCCAAACCCAAACAATTAATTACCATCATAAACTAATAGCCAAACGCACACAAAAACCTCAGTGTATAAGAACTTTCAATTTGAACACAGAATCCCCGAAAATTTATGAGGCGAATAAATTCGAAATTTAGGGTTTAGAATTAGTTACTTGACGACGGAGAGAAGGCGCTTCTCGGCAGCGATGATATGATCAACGGAAGTGGGAATCCAACGAGGCCAGAACCTGAAGCTTCTCGACGTTTGGGACGCTAATCCGACGTCGTTTTCTCTTATCGTTTCGGACATTATTCTGAACTCCGGCGCTATTCCTTCAAAATTGATTAGATGAAGAATTTATGAACGATGGTAGATTGCGGAGCACGCAACAACAGTGATTTAGACGCGGAATCAATCGACGGAATTGTAATCAATCCGTTGAAATTATCATTATCATTACAAAAATAATTAATCAAATGGAAAGAAAGAGTTTGGATGCGAATTTAGAAGGCAAATGAATGAAACAAGTTATTTATAAGGAATAAAGAAATATAAGGCAACAAAAAAATAATACCGGAGGAACTGCTTACGCGAGCAGTGACGCGCATCCATGATCATGGTGCATGCTGTTAACACGAATGAACACGGTATTCCTTTTCACTACAATTCGATAGGAAAATATTTTATTCAATATTAAAAAATAATGATACTTAATATAACTTTTTTAAATTTTTGAATAATTAATTTATTCTAATTTCGTGTTTTCTCGCATTAGCCATCTAGCATATTTTCCGTAGTGCTTTTAAGTTCTAACAACAGGTTTTATAGTCTTTCCTTTTTTTTAATAATAAATTAATAATAAAATATTTTTCTAACAATCCCATTAAAAATTCACTTGAAAAACCTTCTTTATAAAATTATTTGATAAATATAACTAAACAATCACCAAAATTAAGGGTAGATAAACAAACTAAACCCGTTTGAGATCCCATTTGTGAAGCGTGCGTTTTCAACAAATCAAATAAATTTAATTACAGAAAATAAATAATCTTTAAATCGGTGCCGTAAAGTTCTTCTTACTTCTTCTTCTCCCTTTCAGCCTCTGCTGCTGTAGCCTCTTCTTCGTTCAGCCTCCGCTGCAAAGACCACTGAGGGCAAACCCTAGCCACGCCACACGGTAACCATCTCGACTGTCACACTTTGCAGCGACCTCACTCGACTCCGAGAGGAGCGTTGAAAATTTTTTATCCTCTTCGTCGTAAGTTTTCTTCCTCTCTTTTGATTTATGCATAGACTTAGCGGCCTGGCTAAACACTAGATTTATTGAACATTTGAAACGTGTATAGGAATTATATTTCATTGGTTTTTTAAACAATTTTTTGGTTAAATATTGGCTGGTAAATGTAATAGCTGCATATTAGTTATTCTACAAATGCAAATTCACTTGTTGAAAACCATTTTTTGTTTGCAATCTTGTGGGTTGGCATGGGGTGATAATTTCTGCTCTCTGTTATGGTTATTGAAGGATTAGAATATACAAAAAAATGCTGTCATGATGATGCTTTATTATTCTTGTTCCAAGTTGTTTTGATGTCAATTTTTTTTATTCATTTCAACTCTAAGACTAGGAGAGATTAATTGATTTTAGAATTTAGAGTTATTAGATAATATGCTAATCGCCATCTTATTCTTGTCTTGTTTTGGTTTATGTTTGGTCAAAGGATTTCCCTGTGGTGTGAAAAGCTCAAAGAATTAAATGCAGTATTCTGCTTAAAAACCAACATATGCATAGAGAAAAATCGATCCAGCTTTTGTTGATAATGTGTATTTTTCCCTTGTGAATGTGTTGGTTACTTTTAACTTGTACTTGACAAATAGAACTTTGAAAATGTTTTGAATTTATGTGAAAGTGCTATGTTTAAAACATTGGTTATGATTCAATGAGTTATAGGAGAGAGATCTTCATGAGCTGCCACAATGAAAAGAGCAAAGGATGAAGGAAGAGGAGAGTATATGAATTCTATCAAGTCCAAATTTAGAACATTCTAAAACCAATAGTTTAGTGACAGGCAAGGAATTCAAATTTTTTGACTTGACAAGTCAATATAGGTGAGCTGGAAAGCCTACTGTCAGTTCAGTTCAAGTGGACCACAAAGAAGAACAAAGAATGAGTAGAAGACCACCTCCAGATCCCGTGGCAGTGCTACGAGGCCATCGAGCTTCAGTCACAGACATTTCTTTTCATCCCTTTAAGCCGATATTATTCTCCGGGTATTCATTGCAAATGTTTGTCTTTTTTTGTTTTAAGGGCATTACTCTGGTACACCTTTTTTCCCTGGGTATGGTAGATGGTATCCAATATCCGTCAAGCATTTCTTTGGGTGCTAGTTTTCTTTTACAGTAACACTAACAGTGAAATCTGTGTTCGATAAATGTTTAGATGACTTACCTTGGATGCCATACCCATCAGTTTGCCATAAAATCTCCCTGATTTAGTTGGTTGCATATACAATTAGTTTCACTTAATAATTAGTTGCATCATCATCTTCTTGCTTGCAGTTCTGCTGATGGTGAAGTGCGAATTTGGGATACCCTTCAGCATCGAACCGTGTCATCTGCATGGTGCTTAGTTCTATGATTTTTGGCCATTCATATTTGTGAAGAATATCCTTAATTTTCAGAAATTATGACCCATGATACAAATTAATTTTATACTGCAGGTTACATAGTGCTGCGCATGGTATTATTGCTGTTGCCTGTGGTTCTTCCCTCGGAACCAATAAATTTGCCAGGTGCATCCTTTCTACTTGATCTCCCCTCGTTCTATTTTAGTATCTAAGTATGTTTTTGCTTTATCAATATTGATTATTCTGTATACATGTAGCCAGGGTAGGGATGGAACTGTAAAAATTTGGGAATTGGATGATGCTGGTTTGTCAAGGTGTTGTACTTCTTCAACTTCTACAAATGTCTCATCCTTTTTTAGTTTTGAAAGGATAGCTTGTGTTTTTGTGATACAAGCTACGGATTTGTTCTGGTTATCATCTTACCTTCTGTTTTGCTGCACCTCCAAACACAGGATCCCATCACTTACAATCAAGACAAACAGTTACCACTTTTGCAAATTTTCCATGATAAAGAATGATTCTGTTTGGTCAACAGAAGCGAAAGATTCGGAAGATTGCTACAGAACAGAGCCAGGAGGAATGTCTGATAGGGAAATTCTGGAGGTTAAAAGAGACGAGGCTTACACCAGTCAAAGTTGTTCTAAAAGCTTTCGAGGTTTGTAAGTTGAATTCTATATTTGACGTTTATGAAGCTTTGAAATCTCTGACAGCTTTTCCATTCTGAATTCAAAATTCCCTCTTTTTTTACAATATTAAAATAACAAGGCATCAATGAACTGTGGTGATTTCAATACTAACTTAAAAATAAAGGAGTAGGAAATCTTGTGTTGGCATGATAGTTTTGGAATGATAGAATTTTATAGGGTTGTTTTTATCTTTTGCAACCCTTAGCATCAGCATGCATACCCTGGCTTTTTCTGTAAAATTTATTGTGAATGACTTGTGCATTTGCAAAATTGAGGAAAAAACTGTATTTGAGCTCGCAAGAAGAAATGTAAACATATTTATTACTGCTGCTGTTTTTTTTTCTTATACACATCAAATAATACGGTTTGACATCATCCTAAAATTTTCAGAGTTATATTGTGTTTGGTTCAACTTATTTTTGAGAAATAATTGCTTATTTTATTAGCTTGAAGAAAAAAATCATTTTCCCAAAAGTAATCTTCGACCAAACATGCACTTAGTACAGTTTTGCCTGTGGGGATGATAATAGATATTTGAAATTTAATAATTCCACCGTCTAATTTTTTTATAGGGTCTTCTTTGAGTCCTTTAACCTTATATTTAGAGGCTGCAAATGCTATTGCACTTTTGGAGATGCTGCCACGATGGAGTATTGTTTCCTTTTATGTTTCTAAAATGTCTATACACTATGTTACTGAAAGATACTTTGATATTATACAAGTGAGATTGATGAAATCTCATTGTATTCACAGAAAATACATATAACGAAGGGCTACAATATGTGGCTTTGTCAGGGGAGAACTCTTCAGAGGTAGGCAAACCTTTCCCATGTAAAACTTAATTTATTCCTTTTAGATATATTAAATTATCAAATTATGAACGAACCCCTATGCTGGTCTATTCAATCATTTTTGAAGGTTGAAATTTGGGATCTCAAGTCAGCTCAAAAAATTATACAACTCCCTTCGAGCAGTCCCAGTTCTTCAAGTGCTTGCAACAAAGGTAGAGATTTGTTTCGGGTCTGTATTGAGATTCAACTTCTACCATCAATTTTTTAAATTCTCATTTCTCAGGATGCTTAATTTCAAGTGCTCTCATGATGCTTAACTTTTTTTTTCCATATCTACATCCTCCCTTTTTCTTAAAATTTTGTTGATTATAATTTACAAAAATACCTTCATTGAATGTGTACAGCTGCTTCTTGCCAGGGATGTGCATGTCACTTCAATTGTTTTTATCACCTGAATCACAAGGACTCTTAAATGTCTTGGCTGGGTATAGTCTCAATCCTCTTTTCTCCCACCTTCCCACTCTCAGACCTGTATGTGTATTATGTTAAGCATATCAAGTGAAAGGGTGTCTCTTGACTGTTCATTTTTATTCAATGATCAAGTATGTATGATATAGGGTTTGAAATATTAGTCTGTGACTTTTCTTTTTCAGTGGTCATGTTACCCAAGTTCTGATATTGGCCATCCTCCTAAGATTGAATGGTCAATATTTGTTCCTTTAAGAGATCAAAAGGAAGCTCCTTTTGATCTCTTAGAGGGTATAACAAGTGACACTACTTATTATGAAAAGTGAAATGAACCAATGTTGACCATTAAATATCACATGGATGACCAATATTACAAGTTATTTTGGTGTCACATAATTACTATAAACTTTATGTTCTCTTGACGGTTCATGTTTATTGAATGATGAAGATTTTCTCCTCTAACCTTTAATTAAAAGAATCCATAATCGGTGTAGTTGATATGTGTTTTAGAATATTAGAAATGTGTGTCAATTATCTAAAATGATTTAAGTTATTAGTCGTATTATTGCTGGACACTTCACCATGGTACAAGGTTGAGATTACCGAATCAATGTTGGATGGGTTCTGTTTTTGTGGCTTGGTACTGGAGGCAAATGACACAAGAAATTAAATGTCAGATGCAAAGAAAAGATTACTCAATCATAAACCCTCTAAATCTCGGTTAATACCCCAATCATTTAGCTCCACTTCCCAGGCTTACACCTGAAAGACTAGCGAAGAACCGCACTGCACTTCTGTCTCTCCCACCTGGCCAAAACTGCCTCTCTTAATTGGATAACCCATTTAGCCAAATCAGCAAGTTCTTCCACTCTCTTCCCACTTTTATATCTTCAGAGATAACCCTTTCACTTCCAGTTTTTGCTTCTATTCTTTCTAACTGTCTGGATTTTGTGTAGTTTAATGTGAAGGTACTTAAGTTCTGTACTGAATTGAAGGCTTTGTGATTCGGGAAGGTGCTAGTTGGCAAGTTCTTGGCTAGTTGGGCTAGTGTTCTTTTTCTTGCAATTGCATGTTTTCTGCTTGTAACAAAGTTTTAGCTTGAAGGAGTGTTATAGAATACTATGAATTTCATATATAAGGATTGTTTTAGATTTTTTTTCTAATTTATTTAACTTGTTAGTGGCCTTGAGCTTGTACATGTAATAGGGGTACTTAGCCCAATTAGTAATATAAATAAGAGTGAGGTTATAAGGTATTGACTACATGTCATCCTATACTCCAATGTAGATATGAGGATGGTTCCATGCTTTGGTGGGATATACGGAATCCTGGAGTTCCAGTAACTTCTGTAAAATTTCATTCTGAGCCAGGTGTGCAAATTAGCTTCCTAAGATTTTATTTTATCTTTTAATACAAGCTAGTTAATAACTGGTTAATTTTTTAGTTCTGAGTATCTGTATTGACGGCTCTTGCAAAGGGGGTATCTCAGGAGCTGCAGATGACAAAATTGTAATGTACAGCTTGGATCATTCTTCGGTAACATCCTTTTACTTTTATTTTCTTCTTCTGAAACTTCTTGCTGCTAAAAGTTGTTCGTTAATTGTTATCATTCCAATCTTCATGTTGATAAGAAGAAAAGTCGTAAGAATGAATCTGTTATGGTTCTTGTAATTAATATAATCTGTAGATACTGCTTAAGTTGGTGTTTATGTTTCAATTATCAGTTTATTTTGTTTTTATGACTTTCTGTCTCTCTGGCTTCCTTGTATCCATGGTAAAACAATAGCAAAACAACTGTGTTTTCTTCTGTCTTTCCCTTGTATCCATGGTAAAACAACACTATAACAGATTCATTCTTAAGACTACTGGCTTCAACTTGGATTTTAAATCATTCATTTGATTAGTGGTTGTTTCCACATTCAAATATGCTGATTTTGTATGAATAAGCAGGGATTAAGATATATTCAGTAAGTAAACCACCTAGTTAGTATTAACTTTCGATTGATTGGTATGACTAACAGAGTAGCTATAAAGCCGGGTGTGGGAATAGGAAATAGTTTGCTTAATTGCATTTTATGATTATTTTCTACCATTTTTATGATGCCTTTTCAGTCTGCAGCTTCTTTTTTTTCAGCAATGATCAAGTAATATAGATTTGGTACAAGGGGTACCATCCCTTTTACAGAAACACAAATAACAAAGTTATATATACTATTACAGCAGACAAAATGTTCCCTTATTCAATATCTGCCATACCTTCCACAAAAATTCCTCTTTTGTTGACTACAACCCTGTCCATGTCTTCACCCTTACCCCTTGAATATTCTTCTGCAACAAAGAATATTGCAACATAGAATATTCGATCCTACAAATACGTAGTTTATACCAGGTCCCTCTCCCACTCTGCATATTTCTTATGCACGTAACAACACCATCACAATAGATCTTCAATCCCTTTCCAATACTTCTAGTTCCGTGACAGGTTTTCACACCCAGCCCAATATCTCTTTTTGCTTTTCCTCAGATCACCTTACCCGCTAATCATTCCTCCGCATCTCCTTTGTAATTCAGCATATTTAATTTCTTTATGCACTCTCCAGGGCTGGCAGACCATGGTATGAATAAAGGACATTTCTCCTTATCTACCATCTTATACCACTCCTATGAGTACTTCCTTAAGTACTGAAGCAGATTCCTGATCTCAAAACACTTTCTCCTCCGATGCACACCTATTCCTCTCTTTCCATATACACCAAGTTATCGCCGAAACCACAGTAAACTCCATATTTCTTATATATATCATGTTGACTGTAGGGTACATGTATAGTGAAGAAAGAAATCAGTTTGGAGCGACCTGGCATATCAGGCATCTCAATTCGACCTGATGGAAAAATTGCTGCAACTGCTGGCTGGGATCACAGGTTCTTAAATGCATCAATCCCACCCCCCACCCCGAACATGCATATTACTGTCTGACTTTCTTGATTTTTAGTGACTCACTGCTCATAATTCATGATAAAGAAGTTATTCATATTCTAGGATTGATTATCCTATCTAAACGCCCGTCATATGTGGGTATCGGTTGGAGAAATTCCTTTATATAAACTAGAAAATTTATTATGCAATGCACACGCATTGTGTAATACTTAGTCACATAACACTTTCAATAACTTTTTATAGAATGCAAATTTATTTATTGTATTCAACCGTTTAATTCCATACTTTTATTAATTAGATATGTATTCAAAATTGTATACATTTTTTAAATTATTTACAAGCTTTATCACATCTCTTAACTTTAATGAATAATATGATAAAATATGTAAATTATCATTATTAGAACATATATATAAAAATTTCAATTATGTGAAATTTGATAGACATCATCATTAAAATAATATAACAAATTTCAACTATTAGATTGATTGAATTTGCATTCTATTCTATAAAAAGTTATTTAAGTTGCAATTTGACCATGTTCCACATGTAGTATAAATGGCTCCTAACAAAATTAATAAAGACAAACTCCAGTTCATGTAAACATCTTTTTGTCAAAATTACTCTTATGATATAACTATTTTCTTCCTCTCATATGAAGGCTTCACTACCTACAAATTTTTCTCCAATCAAATTATACTTCATAACTTTTCATGACGTACACAACTGTCTCTGTAAACTTTTAGTTAAAAAAAAAAAATTCAATATTTCAAGAGCTAACCATAAAGAAATCACTCTCCCATTGTTGTGTATGCCTATTCATTTCAATGGCTACACAAACAAATCAATCTTCTATACATGTCTATTTTAATAATATAAATTAAATTAATATAAGCATTTAATTTTTATTTTATATAACATGATCAAAATGCAGATACACAGATGCAGTAGTGCTATGTTTTCACCGGTGTTAATGAAGAAATTAATAAGAGAAGTCTTCGTTATTAATAATAAAAATGTTATTTATTCTATAAGAACAAATTAGAGATACATTACACTTTTGAAATTGAAGAGAATATCATGTAAATTATGTTAATCAAGTCATGTAGTCTGTATTTTCTAATTCAATATAGTGTGCAAAAATATAAAATATTTAAATTAGGATTCAATTTATGTAATAATATTTTAGAAAAAATGTAAAGAACATAATGTAAGACGTTTCACGAAGAAGTCTTCTAATACACGTTATGAGAGTAAATGACGTGGGTATTTACTCTCAAGAATGAAGATTCAAATTTAATATATATATATATGATTTTAGCATAAATCACAACGAGTAGTGCATTTCTTTTGGTCTCCACCACTGGTATCGTTCCTGGACAGTAATCCTTTCAGAACCAGTTTTCTTTTTATAATATACATCAAGTTTGAACATGAGACCTTGTTCAAATGCAACTCTTCATTTTTTGGTGCAAGTGCTGCTGTTTGATATCTCTGTTATCTTTATGGTAGGGTGAGGATATATAATTACCGCAAGGGAAATGCTTTAGCTATTTTGAAGTATCACCATGGCACAGTAAGTCATTGTTTACTATATCTGGGGCAGTCTGAAATATCTAACTGACATGAAAAACGACATTTTCATTGTGGGGATTCATAATTTGATTGACTTGTTTTTGTCTGACATTGCAGTGCAATGCTGTAACTTATTCCTCTGATTGTAAACTTATGGCCTCTGCATCGGAAGACACAACAGTGGGGCTATGGGAATTGTATCCTCCTCGAACATGATAGTGAATTTACTCAATATAGGCAATGGTAGTTCTAGAATATAACTTATGGTTGAAAGTCATTTTCTGCTAAAAACATTTCCTTCTAGGTTGCATTTGGTAACCCTTAAAATAGAAGCGTATTAGTTTTATTATTTCTAAAATTTATCATGTATTTTTCTATCGACTCTTGTAACTTTGAGTGTTTATTAGAAATTTCGGATGCTTTCAAATCTTATAAATATATAGTATTTTTAAATCTTGTATATTTTTACGATACCCATTAAAATTTAAGTTACAAGTTCTTAATATAAAAATTTTTTATAAAAAAAATCTCATAATAATTATGTGAAACCTTTCAAAATATTCGTCACTTTTTAAATCAGAACAGTTTTAATACACCGTTTTAAATTACCAAACCACAATTCAAATTAAACTCGCGTTTTCAAGTTAAACGTGTATCAATTACAAAACTATTATTTGGGAGACTCTTTTTGCTGTTTATTTTATCATTGTACTTGTCCTTGTGGTAAACAGATTAAGTTTTTTTCTTCGGTTTAAAAGTTGACGAAGAGAATCTATTCTTTGACGTTGGCCACCGTGTCCATTCTATGATGTGAGAAATGTCTGACATATTATGTTCATTTTGCATTTGGGTTCCCAAACATTAATCACCAATAAATAAATTCAGTAGAAAATGAGTACCACTCTTCTCAAACTACAAAGAAAGTTATGTTTTTATATTGACAATTTGAGATGCAAAGTAATCGCGTATAACAAATTCATACTTTCATCCAATAATCCTCGTTGAATTATTTTCATTTGATCTCGAGTTGAAATTAAAATGCGAGTCATCCAATCTTTATCTAACAGTTCTGAAATTATTAATTACGTGAACGAGTCTGTGTATTGTGATTGCACCTAAATCAAATCGGAAGATTTGACAGTAGGGAATAAAACACCTCCTTGTTGGTATCATCCACATTTAACCAAGCAGAAAGAACATAACAAAAACTTTGGTTTCTAGAGTAAAAAAATATTTTAGAATCAACTGGGTTACTCGTAATTTTATCAAGATTAAGTTTGTAAAGGATATACTTTATGAGGAACTAATAATACGTTTAAAATAGAGAAAAATAATTGAACGATTATCATGGTTCTAATTTTGAGAGATGAAATTGTTATTATTATTATTGATTTAGGTTTACCCTTATTTACCATAGGATTAATTATCCTCCTAACAAAAGTAGATTAACTTGATAACATTTTTTTCATACCCCAACCGAGTACAACGAGACATTTCAAGTACGTAAAATTAGTCCCACAACAAACGAGTTTCTGGCTTTAACTACCAACCTAATATTCCTACCAGAAACAGTTATACTAACATTCAAAGATACAAGTTTAAAGTGTTTTTAAGAATTTATTTTCATTTTCTAATTCTTAACATTATATTAACCTTATGATTTATTTCATATTTAAAGTGGTATTGTTATAAGGGTATATGAAATTAGACACTTGATTAACGTTGATTTGAATTTAGTGGTGTTTCCATCATATCACAAGGAAAAAAGAAAAGTTTATTTTTTTTATTACCAAAAGGGTAAAAACATAAAATTGAATGCACGGGGGGTAATCTATAAAATTTCTGTAGTAAAAAGAAATTCATTCACAGTAAGGTAGGAATATGAATGAAATTAATGGGGTTGAGCGTATAAAAGTAAAGCTTCATTCATAAAAAAAATAAAAATAAATACGGCACTCTAACGAGCTTAATTTGTTAATTTAATATTTAATACATATTTTTCTTCTTAAAAGACAAAAAAAATCCTGAAAATTTTGTGATGATATTTTTAAGCTAAAATTATACTTACTAATTACGTATCCTTTTACATGTAAAACTAGAGGAATTTTACGTACAAAATTAGAGGGAAGGTCGACTTATTTAAAAGAGTAATTTTAAAATGGTCACTTTTATATATTTGAAACAAAGTGGAGTCTAGAAGGATTTGACATTGAAGGAAAAGGTTAAACAAATTAGATGAGGAAGCTCATAATTGCAGCTATCACATTAATTATTATGAGATTCAGTTGAATGCAGCATTTCACCTGAAATAGGTAAACATGTTAGGGGAAACAGCTGGGAAGAACCCAATAATCTAAAGAGGATCTGAAAACAACTTTGCCTAAATGCCATTATTTGTGTTGATGTGACAGATTACGTATTAACCATGCATAACACACATTAAAATGGAAACTCTATTGACTTCAAGTAATAAACTGTTTTGTTTTTTTCACCCTGTAAGTCAACATTCTGTGGATCACTACTTACCTTCAAATTGCCCAGTGAATTGGGGGCAATAGGGAACACTATAATTCAACCATCATTCATTTGGTACCCACAATTTTGTCTCTTCTCAAAGAGAGTGCATATTTAACTTTATGTTCAAACTGGTTTTACAGCAAATCACTTATGTGTTTATTTGTTAGTAAAACTAAACTAATTTATTAAAGAGTTAAGAATGTATAAACTAACGTGTGAACGTGTAAGTGTAATTCTTTAACATGTAAGTATTTGATAAGATTGAAATAAAAATGAATTTTGAATAAATTAGTGAGAATAAAGACATACAAAACATAAAAACTTATAAGTTAATCTATTTTCACAAGTTAATTGAAATAATTTATAAAAATAAATTAAAATAAGATTACGTATGAAATCATCCTGCTTAATCAAATCAGCTTACAAGTTAATTAAGAAATTTAAAAATTATTTGAATGTTTTATCTAACACGCTTTTGTATAAGATTATTTGAACTTAGTTAATGATCTTAAATTCAAGTTTTAGATATATAATTACTATATATATATATATATATATATATATATATATATATATATAT
>Ga0209700_104383_pt1 | contig 25515 bp, 9 predicted proteins | sample SiratroredBW_FD_187528 | JGI IMG/M metagenome (GOLD analysis project Ga0209700, IMG submission 187528) | Root nodule microbial communities of legume samples collected from California, USA - Siratro red BW (SPAdes) (version 2) | ecosystem: Host-associated > Plants > Roots > Nodule | place: USA...
GTCTCAGGGGGACTAACCCTGTCATACATGATTGATGATTCATTTGTGTGGGGGCTGTGTGGATTCACAGTTTGGAGATGTATGACAGGTGCATATCTCGGGATCTATTCAATGCACGAGTCTTCCGAAAGTAGAGTCATGTTTGTAGTATGTTAGATTCTTTTATTGTGATGATACATGAAATTGAATGATTTTGATTTGTTAAAATTTGGTTAGTTTACCCTTTTCTTTGGTTGTATTGTGTTTGATTCTCTATCTGTGACGATCGTGTCTTGACACGGGAGCAGATAGTGCTGCAGATGGATCTTTGGGATATCATCTAGGTTGAAGGATGCTGTTAGGGATAGTGCATTATTTTGAAAAAAAAAACTTGTATATGATATTGTAAATATGTTTTGAAATTTCAGTTTAGCTTTATTATGTAATTTTGATGTATGTTAACTATGGAATACTGTGAGATACACATGATGATAATACTTTAGCTGTCATAGTAGAAGCTTTAATTTTGTGGGGTGTTACAGATAGTGAGATTTGAGTAGAAATTTTATAAAAGTTTGTGAATGATCTGGTATGTATGATTGATAAAATAAATTTTTAGTAGATGAAATTGTAATTTAAATTAATTTAAAATTAAATATAATTAATTTGTTGAGAGTATTAATAAATTATTATTATTTTAATTGATGATTAATAATTATTTAAAATAAAAAATAAATTATTATTGTTAACAACATTATTTTATAAATTTATTTTAATTATTACTATAATTTCAATTTTATTATTATCAGTATTATTATTTAATTATTTTTATTATTATAATTATTATTTAGGATTTTATTATTGCTTTTATTTTTTAATATTAATATCATTAATATTTTTTTATAAATTTATTATTAATATTTTATTTTTTATTAATGTTTTATTATTATTATTTTGTTATTTTATTAAATATGTTATTATTTTAGTAATTATTATTATAATTATTGTTTTTATTATGTTATATTATATATTGAATTATATTTATTTTATTTTAATATAAATGCAAATATAAATTAATTAATACTAAAAGCTAATTATATAAAAATATAATAAAAATAATAACTTTCCCCTTCAATCGTCACAGCATTGCCAGAAAAGTTTTCCGCTTTAGTTATCATTTTTTTTTTATTATATTCTTGCATTGATTTTCGCACACTTTCTCTTTCTTTCTTCTCTGTTAATCTCTCTGCTGCCAATCCATCCTTTAGAAGCAAACAAGCCTTTAAGAAGGGAGTTATGAGTATGTGAGTTATGATTATGTGCATCATTTACTATTAGTTAAGGGTGAACATGAAACCACATAAATATAGTCAAATGACGGCTTGAAACTTAGATAAGAAATCAAAACATTTATCTATCATTTGGAATAAATGACTCTCAACTAAAATAAATGAGAGCATGCAACAATTTGGAGCACCCATGAAGTAATGTAATTAATAATTCTAAAAACTTATTGGGTGACACAATAAATATATTACTTAAACATGAGGATGAACCTCAAGTGATGGTGGATCTAACATAAGTCTTTGAGTAAGAAATAGACAAAAGAAATTATTCTTGTTGGAGTTAGATAACTTAAGTGATGCGAAGTTACGTAGGTAAGAGACTCTTCCTCAATTTCATGAAAATAAAGTCATTCAAGGTATACATAATTGATGATGATGATATAAGTAAGTAATTGAATGTCTAATGTAATTAACACGTTAAGACAAATGTATGATATTGATATGATACCTTACCCTTTATTATTGTGATATTTATAAGTCTCTAATGAGATAAATGCGATGATATCGTAGTTCTAAAAGTTATAATATTAAACATAAAATTTATTAAAAAAAGTAAGATATTCTATATTAAACTTTTTTATAATAAAATCCTTGATAATAAAAATAAAGATTTATTTTAACTCGTAATCTTTATTATAAATCAAGTTTCTATTAAAACATCCTTAATATGAATATTAGAATAGAAATAAAATTATAATTTTATATTGTAAATTATTGATTGAAAGTGATTTAATTTTAATTTATTATATATATATATATATATATATATATATATATATATATATATATATATATATATATATAATTTTGAAACGTATGAATGTATAAACATAGGAGGTGGGGTACATATATTAATTGGTAGTATATTTTGTTTTTCTTCATCTTTGACAAATAACTGTTAATTTAAGGATAAGTTTAACATTAATTATTATTTAATGTCACTAACTATTTATAAATGAGCTTTAATTTTAATAATAATAATAATAATAATAAAAGATTGATAACATTCCACAAGTATTTAATAGAATTTTTTAAATTTTGATATATGAATTTGATGAGCATAGACTATTGACTTATATTAACCGACAAAAGTTTAAAAATAAAATTACAACTTTTAAGATAATTGAATAATAGTGCAAAAGTGTTTTACAATCGGGACATGTATTTATTTTCACCGTGGAAATTTTAACAGTATAAATTAGTTAAAATTATTTTACACGTAATTTTTTTTTTTACTTATATTACATTTCATGGTTATATAAAACGTAGAAAATCAATTTTATTTTACAGCATTTTGTATGTAATCTAAATACATGTATATTTATTCCACAATCGTCCTACACTAATGAAAAAAAAAATGTCAGGCTATTTATTCACCTGTGTAACAACTAATTAATGGAAAATTAAAATTACTATTATAGATGTTATGATGCTACATTAGTAATATGAGGCCTCATAATACCAATATAATTAATGATAAAATATTAATATTCTAAAATAATAATTATTTTGTTCGAATGATAGACAATTGTAATATTAATTTACAGTATTTATGGTGATTAATTAATTTTTATTTAGTTAAAGGCTATCTGAAGAAGCAAATTTAATGAATAATATGCATGCCATTATTTAATGATTTTTAACTAAAATAATTAACTAAAGCAACATGAGAAAATGCGTGACACACAATTTTTCACTAACACAAATACGGAACGTTTTCTGAAGAATTTTGTCTTCATATTCGAGAATTCATAATTTTTAAAAATCATAAATACCTTTAAATACCTTTAAAAATCATAACGTTTTATGACTTTTTTTTAAAGCAAAAATGATCTGTATGAATGCTGCAATGATAGATTATATATCTTAAATAATATAAGAGAATAATTTATTTATTTAATAAATTTAAATTTTTTAGATTAAAATGAGTTATTTGGACAAGAAAATTAAAAAGAAATAAAAATTTTAAAAAATTAAAATAATAAATTTTGAAATTGACTAAAAAAAGTAAAGTTTCATAGGCAATCACTTTCTCTCGTATATAAATTAAATATTATTAAGTATTTAAATTGAACTAATATTTTTTATGAAATAAATATTATTTATGAACTAATAATTATATTAAACAAATTTAATTTTATTATTTATATTTTGAAATAAATATTTTAAAAATAAAATTTTATGATAAAATAAAATTCAATTACTTTATCTAAACCAAAAAAATAAAACATAAACTATTTTATTACTTTATTAAAAATATTTAGGAAATAAATAAAGTACAAAAATGCTTTAAATATCATTCATTTCATTTTTTTTTTATAATTATTGACATCTCTCCGTCCCTAAACAGTTTCTCCTCCTCACTTCTTCTTTGTTCTTTATTTATGAGACTTTATTATTTTTAGTTTATGCATCTATTTTCTCTTAGTTGTTGGTTTAGAGATTTTGTCCAGAAGTTTATGTTCATCGTTATCTTTTATTCTCTTTCCACCTTCGATCATGAATACCACTGTTCCTGCAACCTCTTTCACCACCATCGATTACCAAATTAAAAAATTGTTTATTATGACTACAAACAAACCCATATTAGTTAATATATAATTAACAATCACGATATATCGTAATTGAAATAAAAAATGCAAATAAAAATTCTCATCATTCATTCTTTCGACAATGTGCTAATAACAATGATGACTAGCACCACATTATACAATTGAAAATATTGTCAAAATGACAATTACTGATGAAAATTAAACTTAAACTTATTAACTTCTAATAGCAAACTAGTACAAACTAATACCAACTTGTCCTTATTTTCTTTGGAGGATTCCTCTGAACCTTGTTAACCAAATCAGAATTTTTGCAGATTGGACATTTAGGCTGAGCTTTGGATACCATCACATAAATCAAACACATAGAACAACCCATTGCAATTAATGGTGGAAGTTCATCTTTTGGGGCATCTTCAAGATTCTTTTCAATATCCATTTTGGAAGGTAAAAATGCCCTCTGAGATGATAATGACAAGGGAGTTCTTGAATTGAAATTGAGTAAATTATCAGAATTTGATCCTGGTAGTGACAGTTTCAGTTCCAAATCAACTTTTGCATAGCCTTCGTACATCTCAGTCGAACTTATTTTCTTTCTTTCCCTTGATGCTGCTTCAACCTTTCAACCAACCAAATACAACAAACAAACATAAAAATATGATAAAAACAAAAACTTTATCAAATATCAAAAGAAGGACACAAAGAATTATAGGATTTTGATTACATTAAGAATTAATTAGATCAGTTGTGATTATGGTTATATTCATAAAAGAATCACAAAAACAATGACAAAATGTTCATTATTTAAAACCTTGTTGAAGATTTGTTTTTTAATACATTCAATATCATTCTCCACAAGAAATTTAAATCATCAAACATGTATGAATGAACCCAAGAAGAAATAAATTTAACTATAAATCATTTTTTTGACCTACAAAAAACTCATAATAGTTTAAGCAACTCGATTTGTAGCAGCTGAGAAATGAAACTATTTTGAGACATGAAAGCAAGAATTTTGAATGAGTATACCTTAGGATCCATAGGTGTATACTGAAGCGAATGATGGTTAAAATTCTGTGAGCATACATACATACACATATATATATATATATATATATATATATATATATATATATATATAACATCTTTTGACCGCGTTAAGTACATATTTAATTTTAATCTATACAAAATCAATTCTGTAATTACACAATAACTCTTAATTAATAAAGTGTAAAAATTATTGACGTTATGAATATGTTTCAAAAAAATTAAAAAAATATCTGGCCATGTTAAAATTATTAAAATGACGATTCATTTGACTTTCGATAATCCTAATGTAAAACACAATAAAATTTAATATAAAAAAAATAGCTTAAAGAAAAGCATGAACTAAAAAAAATTAACAAAATGGCGTGAACGATATTTATAAAATCGTGTGATGTGATACTCTCAAATGAAAACCAATTTCAAAATTTGAACAAAAAAGAAAACGCCTTCATACATTTTCCTATGCAAACAGATAAAAGAAAAAGGAGTTATATTAATTGACCATAAAATTATTAATGACACATTTAATTTCATATACATTATTTCTATCATCACTACTATTTTTATGTAGATATATTTAATTGATACTCTTGAAAATTTAAAGGAAATTTAGAAAACTGAAAAATAAAGTAATTTTATACTCTTACCCAGTCATAAATTATCAGGTACCGTAACATGTTAATCTTTTATAATTATTTAAGATGTCTTCATTAAAAATAATAACAAAAAATTATCCCACATTTATTGCAAATTAAATATTTTCTTCAAGAAACACTTTCGGCAACCGACTCTATTAATTGTTGTAAATTAAATTAAATTCAATAATTTCATGTGATTTAATATTTTGATGTCTTTATCCATAAAATTTTAATATATTTAGAGTAAATGAATAACTATGCCTCATATGAATGTGGTGAGAAATTATGAATTCATTGTTTGAAAAAAAAAAATTTCTGATTCAGTCACTTAATTCGTAAAGAAACGGAGCAATATTTTATATTGTTGTTTACAATATAATAAAATGTTGTTTGAGGAAATAAATAATTTTATAGTGTGTGAACTTATTGGAATAATAGATTATGATATGACTCAGTAGTTTCTTGAAGATTCTACATCGATTAGAGATGGGACATTTTAATGATTTATAAAGTGGGTACAAACCTCACCTTAAAAGTTAATTTTACAAGGTTGAGTTAGACTTAAAGTTCACTTTTGATATGATATCAAAACCTATCCTAACAAAGTTGTTGGGTCAGGTCATCCATTACTAGACCGCTATCGAACTACCTTTACATATAAGTTTCACGCTTGAGTTGTGAAGTCTCGACGTGAGAGGGTGTGTTGGAAATCCAACATCGATTAGAGATGAATCTCGACGTGAGAGGGTGTGTTGGAAATCCAACATCGATTAGATATAAAGTCTTTTAATAGTTTATAAATGAATGTAAATCTCACCTTATTTAAAGACAATAAATGAGTTGTTATTTATGTTTTAACAAAAATCCTATAGTTTCATTGATAATCTTAGTTTATTGTGGTGAAGAGTTGATAAGAAAATTCATACACACTCAACCCACCATAAACATCCAATATTGAATATTTGAAATTATCCTGATCTTTTCTCTTAAATTAGATGATAATAAAAGGTTTAATATTAGATTAAATGTTAATGTTTGATAATAACCAACTTAACGAATCTTTCAAAAGACAGTTTATAATTGAAATTAATGAAAATATAGTATGAGATATAATTGATGCAATAGTTGACATGAAATATAATACATATTTTATTTTACGATACAAAGTTATTTTCACTAACTTACCTTTATTATTCTTCTTATATTTTTGAACTATAATAACACTACAATATTTATTCCCTTAAGTTATGATATAAAATTTTAAGTAATTATACACAATTTAAAAAACTATTGATTTAGATGTAACCCCACTCCCGCGCCCCACACAAGTGTATATTCTGCCAACGCATATTTATATATTTATCCAAGTGAGAAGAACTTAATTTGGTCAAATGCATATAAATTGAGTTTGACTTTAAGGGAATAAATATTGTTTAAATGAATAATTTATTAAGTATTTAACAACTATTTAATCTAAATAATTACTAAATTAATGAAGTCATCAAATATGTGTCTGCAATAAAAAACCTAAGTTAATCTCAATTAATATGTACTATATTAGTGGGGTGTAAACGTTAATTAGCTTTTATAACTTATATTTTAATCATACTTCTAATATCAAATATTATTTTTTATAAAATAAGAAATGCTAAATTATACTTAATAATAATGTTTAATTGATTTTATTATATCTTTCTAATAAAAAAATATAATATTATTTTTAGATTAATTGTTGAATTGTGTGTTTATTATCATACAAAATATTATGTGATATTTATGATACAAATCCTTTTACTTTGAAGTATATTACTTAAAGTCTCGTAATTCAACTGTGATTTGATAAAGGAATAGAAAGATAATGTCATACACTTTAAACAAACAAAGATAGACTACATTACAAATACATGCTTTAGAATGTTTATACGAATAAAACATGTATTCTGAGCTTCTATAAGTGTTTGTTATCACCAATTTTTTTTAAAAGATGTTACGCAAGAGTTAGACATATAAAATCTCAACATTTTTATAATAATGTTTTTTTATTTTCTATATATTTTTTTATTCCATATGATCTAACAATTTTTACTGATATTGAATTGTTTGTTAAAGAATTACATTAACTAGTAGAACTGACAAACGGGTTAAAAGTCACAAATTTAATATAAACCGTTATAAATTATAAAATTTGTCTAGATTATTTTAAATGGTTATATTTTTTCTTTTAAACAAAATAATTTTAAAAAAATAGACAGGTCAACATTTTTAATTAGTGTTATAATTACTTAATGAACAGCTCAATTAAATAAAAGAAATCGAAAATAAGAAAATATGATTTACGTATTTATGAAAAAAATATTTAAAAAATATATAATAACAAGAATATATCTATTAATAGTGATCATTTGACTAAAAAGTCATAATTTAACGTTGATAAACATCAAATATCCTAACACAAATAAAATTTATATTAGAAAAAAATAATAAATTTACCAAAACTGAAAAGTTATTAAAACCTATAATAAAATACAGGAATAAGATAAGAGTAAGATTGTACAAAATATGATAAAACTTTTAGATTTTTTTGTGTGTAGAAAATATCCACTCTTCCTTTCCCCCCTTCTTTCACAACTTTGTCTTAATGCTATTTTAAAAAACCACTTTTTGCTTAACCTTTTACTTGTTATAATCAAATGTCTGTAAAAAGAGTCACTTTTGACCCCTGGGTATACATAAGTGTTTTTATGTATGTTTATGTTGGTATTTTTTTTTCTTCAAAATTTTCCATGCTATATAATACAGTGTTAATAAACATGCTAATAAACTCTTTTTGTGAGAAACAAGAAAAAAAAAAGACAGAATGTTATATATTACATTATTTAATCATAGACACATAAAATTTGTAGATTGACCCCATAAAATATACCCCACAATATGTATATATTGTTGACCCAAAACATTATGACGGATCACTGGTGTTAGATATTAAAACAATAAAGAAAATACGAATAGAATTAGGAATTTAGAAAACGATAACATATGTATAAAAAGTACTATTATAATAAAAGATAAATAAAGATGAAATCAACATCCTTGCACAGAATAAATTTCATATAAATTAATTTTTTATAAGAAAACAAGAAAAAATTAATTATATAGAAATAACCTTCATTTCTAGACTATAAACGTTTATAAAAGTCTTTATTGTAAAACTTATCCTGCCTTTACATGCAAATTTTTTTTAAAAATCATTATTAAATTGGAAATAAAAAATAATTAATACGTACGTAGCGCGTGACATATAAAATAACAAGAATAATATACAATTTTTTATTTTGCAGTATTTATAGATATATTTATAAAATTAAGATAAACATTAAATATTATACAAGTTCGTAGCATCAGGACTTAGGTTCTAGGTACAGCAAACCTATCATTATACCTTTAATCAGAAAAAATTAAATAAGTTCTATATTTTTAAACTTGTATTTAATATTATATAATTTAAAATATAATTATTTTTTATATTTTAAAATAAAAATATATATTTTAGATTGTAAAATTAAAAAAAAAAGAACTTTTTTAATATTTTGACAAAATATAATGGTGTAGGAAGAACGCCACAAGGTGGTCCATTTTATGCTGGGCCGAAGCGGTAAACTCTAAATTAGCCCAAAACGTAAGGCTGCACAAAAAAATGCAATTTGAAACTTCGAAAGCGAGGCTTGTAAGAACAATGCTTTTCCTCTCCAATCCAAGGATCCCCAAATTTGAATTGTAAACAGCGCCAAAATCACAAATCACGTTCTTCATCCATGTGAAAGCGAAGAAGCAATGTCGGCGATGGAGAAGCACGTCGTGCAGATCTTCGAGCGGAAGAAGCGAATAATCGAGCAGTCGCGCCAACAGTGTCATCTCTGGGAGGAGCATATTTACTCCAAACTCCTTCTCAACGGAATTCCCCCTCCATCGTGGCTCCGCAACTCTTCCCTTCACGCAGATCCACAAGGTAACAAATCCTCTCTCTCTCTCTCTCTCTTCTCTCTCGCGCATTCACGATTACGATTTAGGTTTTCGACTTATGAAATTTGCATGTTAGGTTATGTCTCGCTGATTTTTTGCTTCATATTGTGTTATAATGACCTTGAGAAGCTATATTACCCGATTAGTGTCTAGGTTAGATAAGTTATTTCGGAGAAATAGTTTCAATTAGTATTTCTATTGTACATATGCTTGTGCCGCATTATATATTGGCTAATTTTCCTTGCGACGGTTGAACTTAATTTGGTGATAACGTGTTCTCTCTGGCAGAGTTAAACAAAGATGACCTCGTTTCTGAATCGCAACCGCAATGTAGAGTTCCTTTCCCTGGTGTATATAGCGATCTGGATTCTGTGTCCTATGGTGTTCAATGTCGAGTTGGTTTGCGTAATGAAGGTCCTGCTTTAGAAAAGGAAGCGGGAGGTGGGGCTCATAATTTGCCAGATTGCTCCGTCAACAATGCTGTATGTGCCTCAAGTGGTCCTCCAGAATTGGATTCAGATGCTGTATCGCCACCACAGAATCAGATTGAAGCTAGAGCCTTGGAAATTCACCAAGACCCAGCTCTGTCTCTGGCAAAGTTGCAAAGGTCAAAGTCAAGGCAGAAGGCTCTGGAGCTACGTAATAGTGCAAAAGCACCCACGCGATTGTCAGAGAACGATGATGATGCTGGTTTCCGTGCTGGCACAGTTTCAGGTGCTGTACCCCTGACTCAACGGGAAGAACATGAAATGGAGTCAGCTGTGGTCAAAGAATTTCATACCGACATCCAAAGTTGTTCCATGAAAGAAATGGAACCACGTGATTGTGAAACTCATTACTCTGGCGAGATAATGAGGTCTAAAAGCCCGTCTCAGACGAAATTCAACTCTTTGAATGTTACTAGTTCTTCTGTAGCAAACGAAGATGGTCCTCCTCTGGATAATTTGAATGAGTCATTGGAGATAGTCAACCAACCTTTCTTTGTAAATGGAAGTTTTGGCGTCAATGAAGCAGATAAATTGGAGCATCAGATCGAGGAAACTGGAAAAAGTTGGTATGATGAGAGATTAACTAAATCTAGAAGTTCTGGCCAGACCAGATGTAACAGTCTATTGTTGAAACTCGACAGCTCCTTGGGCAGTGGTAAAGGAGTTGAAATCTGTGATCTTAGGCAACCATTTACACATGCTGACCCAACAGATGTAAGCAAAGTCACTGGTTGTAGCAATGGAAGTGGAGGGAATGCAGTTAAAAATGGCAACTCTTGCCTCAACAAACAAGAAAGTAACGTTCATAGTATGATAAAATTACTTAGAAGTTCCTGCCCATCACCAGGGCATGATCTTTCGATGACTGGTGGTTCTGTAAAGTCTATTGATAAATCAGTGCCATCACCTCAAGCTTTAATTTTACATGATCCTGTAGTGTCTGTTGTTGGATCCTTCAGTCGTCAAAATAATCCTGATTTTTCTGTAGTAAAAAGAGGATGTTCAAGTAGAAGTGGTTCTGGAAAGGTTGAAGAAGTATTGAAGTCTTCCAGTTCCAATATCTGTGAGCAAAGTGATGCTTGCTCCCAATTTTCAGATAAGAAATATTGGAATGTACATACCGAACTGGATGCTAGAAGGTTATCTTCAAGTCCAAAGTATTCCAAATTAGATATAGAAAATGACAGGAATTTTGCAGAGGAGAATGTTGCAGCACTAATTTCATCTGGAAAGATGAGGGCTGTGGCTACTTGTTCAAATGACGAACCATTAAGGCCAGTGAGTTTTTCCAATTTAGATGGTGGTTCTTTACTGGCAGAATCAGTATACGTTGAAACAGTGTTGGATGAAAAAGTCTCGGATGCCCAAGAAAATGTACCATCTGATGCCATTCCTAATGACAACGTTCAGCACGGGTCTGCTGCAATTGTTGAAGTTGATGAGGACTTTGATGGGTTAGTTGAAGAAGATCCTTCTTGTGTTAGCCCTAAGGTTGGGCTGAATCTATCAATGTCAAAGCAGCCCTCTGATTTTATTACGTCTGTGAATCCTAAGCAACTTAATTTTGATGATGTAGAACAGACAAGTATGAGTGGAATTTGTCATCCTAATTTGAAAGAGAGACAACAGGGAGTGTCACCAGAAGAAGAACCTCTGAACTCGTTGGAGATGCCTTTGGTGAAAATGCAGGAAGTGCTGATAAGAAAAGAGGAGCCACATATGAAATACTGTGCAAGCCACGCTGAGGAGGAAGACATGGCTAGGACAACAATACGTGCCGTGTCACCAGACAAAGAGATACATACGGTGCAGAATGAATTCTGTGATGTTACTTCTTCCTTGCTGAATCAGTCAAGTCCTTCGCTAGTTGCTGGTGAAAATTCATCAAGAAGTTTGTCAAAAGAAGTCACGCCGCTCAAAGTAAAAAATGGTGAAAGTGGTGCTAAGTTGGTAGATTCTTCTTCTGAAGCAGTTATTGGAAATGATCAGCAAAAATCCACATATGAAAATGTCACAAATTTCACTGTTGAGTTCCCATTTTCTGCTCCTTTGGATGATGTGAATGTTAGTTTGTCACAACCGGCCCCAAATAGCATTACCTTGTGTCAAGATGGTGACTTGTTGCGGCAGACATTGCTCAATGATGGAAAAATTACCAGTTTTTCAGCTGACTTCCAGATTTTTAGAAGTCCCACTCATGATGTAGGGCATTCATGTCCGCAGCGTAAAAGAAGGAAAATTGAAACTGAGAAATATTTATCTTCCTCTTCAAACCTCTTGGAAAAGTCACGTGATTATATTGACCAAAGGCCTTCTAGTAGAAGCTTGATTACTAAAGATGGTAACCCGGAGGCTTCTCTAGAATTTCAACAGTTGCCATCTGACCAAGAGGAGGATATAGGACATGGGTACATGAGTAGCAGTCCACCAAATGAAATGCAATACAACGGAGAATGCCAAACAACGAAAGAGACTTCACCGAAAAAGAGCAAAGAAGAGGTACAAAATATTTTGTTTTACTTTCTGAAAATATTAAATATATGAGTTATGCACTGTAATAAGTTAGTCTGCATTAGATTTCTTTCCTAAGGATTAAATATTACATATGAATTTTCTTTACACCTTGCACTAGCAGAATTGATGTGAACATGCAAAATCAAATTGTATGTCAGAGAGTATTGGTTAACATCTTTGAACTTTACCGTCATAATTATAGCTTTGGCATATGCATAACTCGATTCATTTTATTCGATGATCGCGAACTTCTTTAAAAGCTATTTTAGATAATATTTCTATTTTGAAAAATGAAGATTATGGATTTCAACTTTCTTCCAAATTCGAACAAGATTTCCAACAATGTCTATGTGATGCTCCCAGGAAAACTATTTCAGAGAAAATCGCCAAAACTATTGAAAATTTGGAGAAGTGAGAGTATTGGAATTGGGTGATAATTGTGTCATTGTGTAGTAAAAATGATATAGCAAAACTGTGGTTGCACAATCAGTTTTTTATTAGAGCAAGGATAGAAAACAAAGTAACTGAGGAGAATGGTGAGAGGAGAGATCAGTTACCTAAGAATCCGAGGTTAAAACTGAATCCTTATTTGAATAGAAAAGCACTAATATTTATAGAAAAACTGAGAATTAAATATATTCCCTGAATTAAGAAAAACACCGATTCAGATAAAAATGAAAAAAATAAGATTCAACCGATGATAAAACCCCATACAGTAACTCTACTATGCAATATGCAACATCTTAACATTTGGTCGAAAAAATCAATATAATTTTTTACTTTGTTTTCTTCTATATTTTAGAGTCGGTTGTTGAAAGATTGGATGAGAGTTCATGGCCCATTTCACGGTAAATGAGCAAGTGGAAAATGATCCAACTGCCTTTTGCTGTAGATAAATAACAGTGTTATGCTGTATTTATATAGAAGTGGAAGCAGAAAGTGTGAAAAAGGATAGTTGAAGAGGATGAGGAGGGAGACAATACAAAAGATAAAAGTGAGAATCCTATCTTCGTTAATAATACAAGTGAACCTTGACAAACGTAAGAATAATATAGGTAAGCTGATATTAAATTAGAAAAGATAAATTAAAAACCTAAGTGTAGAATAAGCTACTGATATAAGTTGACATTGATCTTTAATCATGAAATTCTTGTAAGATAGGATTCGTTGTTTTTATACACGTGTTTTTATTTTCCATTGAACGTTGTTATAGCATGCACTACTTCACCTTCAACGAATATAAAAAAACTTGAATTTTTGGACAGTGACACAATTTCTGGATAGTGAATAATAAAATTTCGGGCAAAAGGTGTCTTGCTGTTTATTTTTAAAATTTAGACTTTATTATCTGAGATTTTTCACTGGATCTCTTTATTTGTCAGTGGCTTGTGTTTAAACATTGTATTTAGCCAGAACCACACCTGTATCTGAAAATTTTGCAATACTATACTAAAGTGAATATACGGATGTATATGTGTAGGTTTATATATAGCTGTAAAAGATGCCTTTAATTTTTTGTATAACTTTCTGAATAGACTGTTTAAATGGTTTCCTGTTGGCAGAAACTTGTTGTGGACGGAAGAGACAGAAGCGAAGACACCCTTCTGTTGGCAGTGGCAACGATAAGATGCAAGACGGATGAGAAGGAGGCGTCATTGCATCATCAGGTTAATAGTGGACGAGAAAGTGCAGAACGTCTGAGTTGTGTTGAAAAAAGCACCTCAAGTAGAAGAATTTTTCCAGAGGGAAATGCTAAATTATCAGATTGTATGTCTGCTTCTCCAGGAATGCAATGCTTGGATTTGGTTGGTACAGATGAGGCTTTACCTGAGTTTGAAGGATTCATTATTGAAACAGACAGTGCACAGACATGCATTGCTGGAGATGAAATGGATTTGGAAACGATGGATCTTTCAAGTAACTCAATAGATAATACATCCCTTGGTAAATCTAGGTTTATGTATTCTCCATTGTGCAGTTCCTTAACCCCGTATAAGTTACATAACATACCAGAGATCTATCAGTCTTTACCTAATGGACTTCTGGAGGGCTTAGGTATAAGCAATTCCCTTCATCTAAGCGATGCGGGTCCAAGGTCCCTTTCTGATTACCAACCAAATTACAAGGGCCACTGCACTTCACCAGTTCAAACCCTTTGGGATCGGATCAATTCAAACTTTGGCAGTTCAGGAAAGCGTAAGAGTTTAAAACTAGACCTTCCCTGCATTACTGAAGAAAATGAAATTGTCGATGAGATTGCTGGTACGTTCCAAAGGAGCATTGATTACGAAGGAATGGCTGGTGCAAATAAAAGAGAACCTCTAGCTGAGCTCGTAGATGATGCAAACCATTCTACATCAATTTTACAAGATGATGTATTAGCAGGTGGGTCTGATGATGTTGCAAGCTCAAAGTTTAATCTGAACGCGACTGGCAGTAAGGTGAAAAATAAGCTTGAAAACAGCAATAAGAAGAGATTCACAAGAAAGGGGAAGGAGAACCAGAATATATCTCTTGGAGCGAATGATGTCAAGAGGACCACTGAATCAGTCTGCAAAAGGCCCGGTAGGCCACCAAAGCTATCTGGAAAAGATAGTATGAAACGTGGCCCTATCAACAATATTGTATCCAACGTTTCTTCCTTCATTCCACTAGTGCAACAAAAACAAGCCGCAGCTGTTATTACAGGTTATTTATTTTATCTATAATAAATTTTGCCTTATTTGGAGATTGCAATTCTTCTTGACATGGTCATACAGTTGGTCATATAATTATTTGAACATGTAGGCAAGAGAGACATCAAAGTGAAGGCCCTGGAGGCAGCGGAGGCTGCCAAGCGTATGGCAGAAAAAAAAGAGAACGAGCGCAAGATGAAGAAAGAGGTGTTGCGACTTCAGCGGGAGAAGGTAGAGCTGGAGCTGAAGAAGAAAAAAAGAGATGAAGAACGAAAGAAAAAGGAGGAACAAATAGCAACAAAGAAGCGACAAAGGGAAGATGAAGAAAAAGAGAAAGAGAAAAAAAGGAAGCGTGTTAATGACATGAAGAAGCAGCTGCAAGAGCACGAGAAGATTCGGGGAAAGAAGGAAGAGATAGAAATAGAACGCCGAACTACGGTAAAATAACATTTCCTCGTTCTTTCTTTCTCCTCTGTCTCCTTTAAGGAAAATAAATAATACGTGGGCTGTCTGGTCTAGGGTGAAGAGGTCCAAGAAAACAAGAAATTATTGGATGCAAAAGCAAATCAGAAGAGTTTGCTCGCACAAGACAAAAGAGAAGGCAATTTGGTGAAAATTTCTAAAAATGGATCGTTGGCCATGAGGGATTCAGCAAATTATAAAACGCAAGAACCGCGTCCTGAAAATTCGGAATCTGTGAATGACTTTGCTAATAATGGAAAGGTAATTAATATTTTCTGTGGCCCTATTCTATATCATCGTTAATATTCATATTTAGGATGATTTCATACTACTTTGTTCAACGCTAGGAGTAACAGATTCCCACTGTAGAAATAAGTTCTCCCAACAATACGATATTTATTTCCTTGTCAGTCAAATAGTGCCAATGTTTTTAATGCGATGTCAAATGATTTTAGTTGAAATAACTTTAGCTTCTACTTGTACTGGTCTGAGGAGATAGTCTGCTTGTAGTAGTAGTCAATCATACCTTTCAAATATATAAATTTGTATTTTGGACTTGCTTTTTTTCTGTCTGTCTGTTGTAATCATCCGAAGATTCAAATGTACATTTATAGGTAATAGACAATTTAATCAAAGCCAAAGAAGATGGTGACTTGATAATCGAAAACACACTCCAAGAACAATCATACGAGATTTCTCCTTATAAAGGATCAGATGATGAAGATGAGGATGACATGCCCAATAACAAGTTTATCCCTTCATGGGCAAGGTTTGTAACTGTTAAATTTTTTGAGCGTCTTTTTTAATTTGATGTCTTGGGGTTTGAATCCCTTCATAGTACATGTGGCCATTTTTCTAAAACTGAAAGAAAGAAAATAATAAAGAAAAGCTTTAACGACAGTACGCGTTTGGTACCAAGAATATATATTGCTTTAAATTCCAGTATGTAAACAGATTACTGCTGTTTGGTGATATATTTATTGCTTGATGGTTAGAAACTGGTTTAAATTTTAGCTTGTCTAAAACAATGAATCTGGTTGCTTTTGCAGCAAGCATAGCCTTTCTCAGATTGTTACTTCCCAGAAAATGGACCCAGAAATGATATTTCCTCCCCAAAGTTTTTGTAATATAGCAGAAGGTAACACTTGAAATCTATAAGTTGTTTATATTGTTGTCTTAAACACACCACTAACTGCGTTCTTTTGTAGTTCTCCTGCCTCGGAAGCTTCAGTTAAAGTAGCACAACATATCGATTTTATTAACACGGGATTTTGTGTTAAAGGTATGTTGTGTTAAAGGTATGTTGTCTCTTTACATGTATGTATGTATGGAAATAAGAATTTTATTGTCTTTGTAAGGAATAATTGAGATAATCCAATTATGGTTGAATAAAAACTGGAATGATTAAAATAATGGTAGACGTATGTGGAGAGATAATGGCTTTTGAATAGAGATGAAGGATTAATTTATGTTGTTGTGAGCACCAAACGTTAACAATGAGCAAGTTTATATTTTTATATCGTATATAAGATTATTTACTGGATCTTAATTTTTCGAACGGCAAAATTGATACGAAACAAGTTTTGTGACGTGTATTTATCTGGTAATAACGTTAATTACTGCGTCTGTTTACTTTTGGCAGGTTTTGGTCAGCTTCATCAAGAATTAAGATATAGCCGTCAAGATGATGTGTATTAAGATCATTAAGAATTCAACTCTGCTGCTTCTGATAATATTCTTCTTTGTCAGAATTATTTTGTAATTTGTATAGTATCAGAAAGTCACTGTACATAGTAAAACGAGGAGATCCTTTCATTGATAACGCTCAAATTGATCACATCTCCATTAAAGTCTTAAAAGTTTAGCTTCTCGAATGTCGAGTATTTATTAGTTAAATATTTCTACGCTGTTTTAATTTTAATCTAATAACATGCACAATTATACTGTTTATTATTTTGTTTCACTTGGATTAGACTAAATAAGAGAAACGTAACTTATTCGTCGCCAGTACTGGTGCTTAACAATTATCTGCAACCTTTAAATGGCTAAAATTTAATTAATTAATTGAAGTTCTTCCGGCCCGGGACTACTTTTACCGAGTTGGGGTAATTTGCTTTGAAAGTTATACGTGCGATTGTCAAAGGAAAATTTCAAACTATTGCAGTAGTAAAACTGCGGATCAAACGTAAGGAAAGAAGGAACAGTGGGTAGTCAAAGAATGTCTGACAGTCATAAACTTATAACTTTGTATGGTGTCCTCAGTACCTAAATAAGAATGCTGCGATTGAGAAGTGTGATAGGATAAAAACAAAGATGGTATATGGGTTTTGAGTATCGTGAGAGTTCCGTCTTTAGATGTTCAGTAAACGTATAAGAAGAGCTTGCTCCTTATTAGAATCCTTTAACAAGACTTTTGTTAAAAACGTATACATTCACAACTATAAGTTAAGAGCATCATGAACTTCCATAATTTAAATGTTTCCTTTAAAGAACATTGTTTGATGATCACTTGTTCTTCCAAATATAATACATGTCTATCTCAGTCATTTATTTCGAAGAAATTCTTGAGTTTTGCCAACATAACCAACTACACATAATTTGCTCCAATGTTATTTTCTGTCGAGCGACCATATAACCAACTTTGCCTATATTGCCATTGGAGATGTTCTGTTCACCAGTCAACTATTATCCTCGTCTGTGGCATCATGCAGTGGAGGTGCACCAAAACAACTGACACTACTGTGTTCTTTACCAAATTTGACGTGAATCAGTTTAAAGACATACTTCTCCTTCATACTTAACGACAAACTGAAATCAACCATTTTGTATCAGAAAAAAATGTTCCTATGTAATATTAAACATGGATAGGTGATTGCCAAAGTCATTTAATCACCACACCTGCCCCCTAAAGTCAATCAATGCGCTAGTTGGAGTTAAAAAAAAAAAAAAGAAATATATGTCAGAACTTCACCAAAACTCTCGACATGAACAGAATCCATCCTTAAAGTGGTGAAAACGGTTTGTATCTCGAACAATAATCTCCCTGCTAGTAAACTTGGACACAAGTTTCATAAAAATGTGGCAATCACCACAAATTCTGAGGTTTTTTATAATCCTAATTGGTATACCACTAGGCAAACACATCAATCCAAAGGTAATAGCAAGCTTCTCACTGTGGTGCCTCAAAAGCATCTGTTTCCTGCTCTCTTCCACATCGTGTAGGTCATTATTGGTATCAACCTTGTAATTTAGCTTCTTCAACTCTACCACCAAATCATCCAACTTGGCATAAATCTCATCAATTTGAGGATGATTTCTCTCACCAACAGTAAATGAATGAATTTTATTCTTAATTTCAATCCAACTTGTACCTCTCTCCTTCTTCACATCAGTCTCTCGAAGAAGCTTCCTTGCTCTTGCAACTTCGTCCCACTTTTTATTAGCTGCATATATATTTGCTAGCAAGATGTGGTTTCCTGCATTATTAGGCTCCATTTCAAACAGATGCTTGGCCGCAATCTCAGCAAGCTCAATATTGCCATAAACTCTACAAGAAGCTAAAAGTGAACCCCACATAGAAGAAGTTGCATAAAATGGCATTTTTTCTATCAATTCATAAGCTTTCTGAACCAGTCCTGCTCGACCAAAGATATCAACCATACATGAGTAGTGAAGGACACTCGGTGAAAGTTTGTGCTGTCTGACCATGAGATCAAAATATTTCTGTCCTTCTTCATGTAAACCCATATGACTGCATGCATTTAGTATTGATACATATGTTACATCATCAGGAAATAAGCCCCTCTGCTGCATTTTTTCAAATAAGACCATAGCCTCAGGTGCATGAGCATGTCTAGCAAACCCAGAAATCATTGCATTCCATAAAACAATGCTCCAAACCTCCATCACACCTTGAAACACAAGATATGCTTCCCTTATGCAGCCACATTTGGCATACATGTCTATAAGGGAGGAAGAAACATATATGTTTGACCAAAATCCAGACTTATGTGAAATGGCATGAAGTTGCTTCCCTTCAACCAAAGTTGCCAGACCTGCACAGGCACTAACAGCAGATGATATCATAAAAGGGTCCTGCTCGAAACCCAGCATCTGAGCACTGTGAAAAAGCAACAACGTCTCCTCATGAAACCCATTTTGCACATATCCAGCCATCATTGAACTCCATGTAACAGCGTTCTTTTCAGGCATACTATCAAATATCTGACTTGCATATTTTATTGAAGAGCACTTAGCATAAACATGGAGTAAAGCAGTTCCAACAAAACAATTTGAATCTATAGCAGCCTTAATTGAAAAAGCGTGCAACTGCATGCACTCAAGTAAAGCACATTTGAAGGCACAATTGCATAGAACACTGGAAATGGTAAATTCATTGAATGGGGTTCCTTCTCTTTGCATTTGAATGAAAAGAGTTAGAGCTTCCTCCTGATCCTCATTCTGGGTAAGTGCTCCAATCACCGTATTCCATGAAACTAAGCTTTTCACTGGCATTTCATTGAACTTTTTGCGTGCACTATCACCTAAAGAACATTTAGAGTACATGTTAATCAACATATTTGACGTTATTACATCCATTTCCCAGCCAGCACGAATAATCTGAGCATGACATGCTCTTCCTCCCACTGATGATCTTGTTTTTGCACATAACTGCAAAAGATAGTGCAAATTTGACACACGCTCCACATGAATTACATTTTCAACCATTGATGGTTCCGGTTTGTCCACAGAAATAACTGATAATTTCCTAACATGGATTCCATAACAATCACAAAATCTCTCACACCTTCTCAACGTTTTCATATAATTGTAGATATCAAAGCAAAATAATGTGCTTTCTATATTGGAAACATGTTTCGATTAAAGCTACCATGCAATAAAAATGAATTTTTAACAGACAAGAGGCAACGATCAAAAAAATAATATAAAATAGAAATCTCCTATGTTTTTGTAAAATTGAGGGGGCCAAAGAGAAAAAACAAAGATAGGAATAGCAGCTCCCTTCCGGCCCTGTAGCAAGATTGGGCCTCTATCAACGCGATTTAGAACTCAAAAGTTAGATCCAAATGTAAAACAAGTTCAAACTTGGCAATTTCTTCCACCACCTCCTTATTTTCGTCCTGCAGCCACACAAATCCAAACTTATATTTTGTGATTTCGAGATTATGAAACTCATAAGTCAAAATTGTCTTCTAAAATCTGGAAGCGTTTTCAGATTGCATAATTTAAAAGTAATTTCTTACGTTCAAACTACAGAATTTAAAAGTCAATTTTTCTTCTTAAAATAAACTTTTAAATTACACAAAATTGTTTTTTTCTTAAAAAAAATTCCAACTTACACAATCTCCAAATAATTTTTTCTTCCAATTGCATAATTCAGAAATGACAAAATGGCAACTTTGATATTTAGGGGGTGCAGGACCAAATATACGGAGGTGAGGAAGAAATGCCCTTCAAACTTTATTCAGATGAAATCCTAAAGCCCAAAAGAATATACATCCATTAATGAATTTACTCTTATTTTTCCATATCAGAAGCAAATCCCAGTAAAGTGAGCAGTGCACATCACTAATATGGCGGCTAAACTGTGAGTTCAGATAAGCTTTTCAGAATGTTTGTTCTCTTTTTTAATACTTATATTTGCACAAATATTGACATTCCGCTTGCTACATCCATAAACTATACCAAAAGAAATCAAACCAAAATCCATTATAAAACAGGGACATAGCCAAGAGACCTTTTATCACACCTCATCATTGACATTCTCCATTTCTTCCATTTGATTAGAAGCAAAAAAATATTTAAATACTAAGCTTGGCCAATGATCCACAAATTTCATGCACCCATTGATATCCATGGATATACGACACGTTAGCTCATAATTTGCCAAGAAAGTGACAAATGGAAACAGGAAAAAGAGAAAATGATGCACAAAATTAAAATGAAGCGTGGTGTGTGGACCTCACATGCATGGTTGAGTAGACAACTGAACCAACCCATCTTGTGTCAGTGATCTTAACTCTTTAACTCTCTCACTGAAGAGAGTACTTGTTTGAATTCTCACAGTCATCACAACTTGCTTTGAATTCAATTCAGAAAGTCTTTTCATATCATCAACCATATCTTAACTAACTAAAAGCTGAAGCAAAGAAACAAAACAAATACGAGATACCAACCCATCATAAGAATAAGAAGATCTCTCTCTCTTTCACTCCACCCCTTTTTCTATATACTTCTTTTTCAAATGTACTTTACATGAATGCAAAAGAATAGTAGCTATATATATATATAGGGTGCAAGTTGATGTGAGAAATGAATTTATATATATGATCTTTTCAGCTGGTCCTACTACTTGACCACTTTGCTTCACATGTTGCATGAGGGCAGAACGAAAGAGAAGTCTTTTTACAATAAAGAAAGAAAAGGACTTGAAAACTTACAAGTAGAGTATAAGGGGAATCAACACAAAGAAGAAGAGGAAAGAGAAAATGCTGCACTTGTGGATATAGGAAAGGAATGGAACTGTTGAATTGTTTTTGGAAGACCAAAATCAAATCACTTGAAGTTGACACATTACGTGAAGTAGACTGTGAAAGGTAAACGTACAAAAACAGTGAGGTAAAGTGAGTGTTGTCATGGACAATAGGATATCCGATGAAATTATTATTATAAAATACAACGTTTGCTTTTCGTGTGTTCATTACAAAACTGACTTTCGGCGTTGAACTTTGTCTTTTGACATTAGAAATTAGAATCAAAGTAGTGGAAAGAAACAACAGGGAAATCAGAATCCATTTCCATTGTTGACTGTTTCATATGCTGCTTTTCACTTCTTTGAACACTGTTCATCTAAAATGAGTCAAAAAACCTAAATAAGCATCGATCTTATCTTGTGTTACACCAAAGATACTCGACAAAGAATGATGAGAAATATTAAGTCAAGTGTAATACATATGTCACTTTACTATAAAAAGGTTTTACTGTTTGATTAAAGTCACAACTTGGAATGAAAAATGTTGACATGCCAACAAAAAAAGAAAGAGTCTTTACATAAACACTAGCTTTCTTTCAGTTATAGTAGTCTTCACATCAGATAAAAAAGGCCCTTTGCTTCTTCCAATTGCATGCAACATGAATGGAATATTGATGTGGATTATTATTAGTCTTTGGGTATAAGAATTGTTCTCTATTCTTTCGATGAAGGTTAAAAGTTTCATTTTTATCCTCCTCTTGACTTAGAATCTTTCAACTTTGTTCCTTTTCACGGTCGAAGTTACACTGGGATGGAACAGCAGACATGAAAATGAAGCTTGAAAATAAAATAAATTATAAAAGAAGATGCACCGGCCAACACACATAAATGGGACCATGGAGAATGGTTGAGAAGGGAAAAGTAATTAAGAGCAAAAAAGAATAAAAAGGGACATGGCAACATAGGGCAAAATAAAAGGTGCATGAGACAAAGATGGTTCAATTAGGATACAAAAGAAAAACATGGTGCCAACATATTGGCCCATGATTCTTTGTCCATATGCTTATTTTGTCAATTAGAGACAGCACTATCATCCAACCCAACTAGCAAAGTTAGATAAGGCGTGGGCGTGATGATTTAGGTAGATTTATGTTACACTTTTTCTTCTTCATCACACTATTTTTAATTCAACTGTTATACCTCAAGTTTACTGGTGGATTGCTTCTGTGAAACTTAATGTTTAAGGTTCACAAATTCATATATTTATAAAGTTATTCTCTGGCCGGTAATTAATTAAATTGATGGTGCATGTGGAATAATTGGACAAAAGAATTATAGTGGATCTTTTGATGAACAAACCAAGAGGAGCCAATGGATCATCTTGTTAATGACATGCATCCCTCATTCAACTTCCTTGTTTATTGTGTTAATTCTTGTAGCACAAACTGGTTTAGTTTAGTTTAGTTGAAAAATAAGTCACCTATGATTAGGAAAGCAGAAAGTGCAAAAATACAACAAATGCGTCCAAAAGATGATTTGGTCTATACTTTTGTTTTCTTTTGTTTTTGAGTTGCATTATTTTATGCTTTCAGCTTCTTGTAGTGCCTACCTTGGTGGCATTCATTTTCGGCACTCCTTCATCACACTGATGTTTGGCCAGAAAGATGTATTAATATTCTTACAAAATTAATATGGAAATATAATTTTTTATATTAAGTTAATGAAAATATTTTGAACATGAACAAAATTCTTTGAATTTTTTTTTTATAAATAGGTTTAATATGCTTTTTTTCCCTTTAAGAGGAAAGAAAGTTTTCTCAATTTTTTTACATAAAATAGTAGAACATATAGACTCTTTCAATAATATATGAGGACTTCCAGTAAAACTTTGAGAAACTGGGAAAGACTCATTCAGAATTATATACACATGCATGAATTGCAAGTAATTATTTTTCTTGTTTTATTAGTGTAAAGGATAATTGAAATCGAATTGAAAGAAAAAAATAATTACTCATTAACCTTAACTATCACTGTAACTAAAAATGTTCATATACATATTTAAGGAGTGATCTAAGTGTAGCATATTATGTTTTTCTCATGTGTTATGAAAATTGACCTGGTGAATAACTCAATCCAGATAAAAAAAAAACGACTATTTTCCCAAAAAGAAAATTATCTAGATAACACTCTTTCTACTTTAATTCTCTAACTAGCATTAAACATTTTTATTTCTAACTAGCTGTAGCTATTGAGAATTCAGTTCCCATAACCCAATTATTTTATTTTATTTTTTCTATTACTTATTTTATATTTTTTTAACAAACTAAAGGTTAAAAATTTAATTCAAATATCAATATTATAGTTTATTATAACTCTTTCTTCCAATTTCAGTTTTATTATAAAAATACAATTAAAAATTATTATGATTTCTTTTTTCCAATTTAAAATTATTATAAAAATACAAAAATTAAATAATTTATTATTTATTATTTATTTTTCTATTATAATTAATTAGTTTAGAATACATATAAAATATTTCATTTCATTCTTTTTGTATTTTTATTATCTTTTAAAAATTTTAATTTAGTCATTTTTATAAAAAAAATATTTTCAATTTGAAACCAACTAATAACCACAACTTTAGTTTCATACAAAGTTAAGAAAAATAAATTTCTCTTACATATTTTTTTATTTACCTCCCTCTTTCATATTCAAAATAAATAGTTCCAAATTTTAATTCTATTTTTAATAAAAGTTTTTACTACAAAATATTTTCCATTTAATATATACTAGTTAAATAATTAAGGTAGAAAGAGTGCTATTTAAATAATTTTTTTGAAGAGGGTGCCACTAGAGGGAAAAAAATCCATATACTACATTCATGAGGCAATGACCAAGTTTTATGAAAATTGACTTATAGATAAAAAATATATTATATTGTTTAATATAATTTAATAAAGTTTAGAAAAAACGAAAACATTATTTTAGAAAATGAAATACATGAATCAAAAGTAAGAAACTAAATAGTGAGCAGTTAATACAAGAGAGATATGTTATTATATCCTTCATAATTTAAAGAAATGGAAACAAAAAACTTTAACCAACGATGTGAAGGGAATCGACCTTTCTTCCCTCCTCCGTGAACTCAAAATAGGCACTTTGCGGAAGCGTAAATATAAAAAACAACGCCAGAAAATTTTAGCGTGGAAAACCTTCTTAATAAGGTAAAAACCACGGGACCAGTAGGCCACTTAAATCTCCACTATAAAAATAATGGGAATACAAAATATACAATAAATATTGT
>Ga0209700_104384_pt1 | contig 25511 bp, 17 predicted proteins | sample SiratroredBW_FD_187528 | JGI IMG/M metagenome (GOLD analysis project Ga0209700, IMG submission 187528) | Root nodule microbial communities of legume samples collected from California, USA - Siratro red BW (SPAdes) (version 2) | ecosystem: Host-associated > Plants > Roots > Nodule | place: USA...
AAAAAAAAAAAAAAAAAAAAAAAAAAAGTAAAAAAAAAAATAAAAAAAATAAATGAAAAAATTTTTTTTTTTTTTTTTCAAAAAGGAAGGTTAATAAAAGACAGGCCAACACTTCTTGTAAGACGATAAATAAGGAGAAATTTGTCATTTTAGGCAAAAAAAAAAAAAGAAGAAGGTGGTATTAAATTAAAATATTGCCATACTTTAAATTTACCATAATAATGACGTGGATCAGCTAAACTAATCAGAAACTACATCTGTTAGAGATGGAACAAAGATGAAATTTTTTTCCATAAATTATAAATAAAGAAATTATTTGATGAGAAATTAGATTAAAAAAATTATAGAAAAGACATAATATAAAAGTTAGTGGTTATAAATTTAGAAAATCATGAACTGAGATAATAGAGTATGAATAATCATTGAGAAATTTACTCAAGCAAATTTTTAGAAAAGAAAAAAGCATTAGATTATACACAAATTAAAAGATAATGATTTAAAAAATAAGAAACTTATTTTTTAAATCAATATCTCTAAAGAAAATGATGTCATGAACGATACATCTAAATCTGTTGTTTTTTTGTTCTTTTTTTACTTTTGACTATTATTGTCTTGAAACGTCGAAAAGTCTGGCATTAGGGTAGTTGTTATATTTCTTCACTTCATTTAACAATAACGTGACAAAAATGAAATAGTGTGAAGGGTATGTGAATTAAAGATGAGTTTGAATTAGAATTGCAATGTGTTTAATGCGTATAAACTATTTCTCAAAATTATTCTTAGAACATAGACATTTCTATTCGGTTATCGAATGATATATTTATGATAAACATTAGGAGTAGCTAAGAATAGTTTAGAAGAATAAGAGTGATTAACTAGAAAATATGAAATGGAAGATGAAGATACATAAAGAAGGTTGGGTTTTTATAATAGAAAAGTTGTAGGAAAAGGAGAGAGGGACGAATGAGTGGAGGAGAAAATAGAAAAGAAAAATAGAAGGAATTTGAAGTGGACAGATGTGCGTAGAGCGTGGAGTTGCAGTTGTTGCGTGTTGCGAATGGGAGAGATTGGATTGGGGTAAATAATAATAATAATAATAATTTTTGAAGAGTGTGTAGAGTGTGTAGTGTGTAGTGTAGAAGTGCGGTGTGATGGAAGGAGGGAGGTGTAGGGTAGAGGCACATCGGAAGGTAATTGGTCCACGTTCCCCACGGGCCCTGGAGGCGCGTGGACCCCATGCCTTTTAAATCTGGATTCCCTCTTTTGATAGCTACCTCTCCATTTACTTTTTCATATTTGTGAAACCAAACCAATAACCTATTTTCTATGCTGCAGAGGAAAATCAAATCAAATCAAATCAAGTGGTGGATCAAATTTGCTTTGCCTTCTCTTCTTCTCTCTCAAACTTCCTCGAACCTTCTCTGCACTTCCCTTCCCCCTCCTCTCATGGACATTATATGAACTTCCTTCTCCGCCTGCCCTTTCTTTTTCCTTATTAATATTATATTATTCTATTCCATACACAAATATTTATATATATTCTTTTTTTTTTCACACTGGATTCGAGACATGAGATGAGGCCGACGCAACTCCCACCGCCTTCTGCCTCCGCCTCCGGCTCCGCTCCCCCACCTACCAACAACAACAACAAGGATCACCGTCCCCAGCGCCGCCGCAAGGACCTCACGCTGCCGCTGCCGCAGCGTGACACCAATTTGGCGGTGCCGCTTCCTCTTCCTCCGTCCACGGCCCCGGCCCCGGCCTCCGGCGGAGCCACGCAGCAGCAGCAGCAGCAGGTCATCCCTTTCGCGGAGCTCGAGAGACTGAACCGCATCGGGAGCGGGAGCGGGGGGACGGTTTACAAGGTGGTCCACCGAACGAGCGGGCGCGTGTACGCGCTGAAGGTGATATACGGGCACCATGAGGAGTCGGTGCGGCGGCAGATCCACCGGGAAATCCAGATCCTGCGTGACGTGGACGATCCGAACGTGGTGAAGTGTCACGAGATGTACGATCAGAACAGCGAAATCCAGGTGCTTCTGGAGTTCATGGACGGGGGATCTCTGGAGGGGAAACACATCCCGCAGGAGCAGCAGCTGGCAGATCTGTCCAGACAGATTCTGCGGGGGCTGGCGTACCTGCACCGACGACACATCGTGCACAGGGACATCAAGCCCTCTAATCTCCTCATAAACTCGCGCAAGCAGGTGAAGATCGCGGACTTCGGCGTCGGTCGGATTCTGAACCAGACCATGGATCCGTGCAATTCCTCGGTGGGGACGATCGCCTACATGAGTCCCGAGAGGATCAACACGGACATAAACGACGGCCAATACGACGCCTACGCCGGCGACATATGGAGCTTTGGGGTTAGCATATTGGAGTTCTACATGGGCAGGTTTCCCTTCGCTGTTGGGAGACAGGGCGATTGGGCCAGCCTCATGTGCGCCATCTGTATGTCTCAGCCACCGGAGGCTCCTCCCTCTGCCTCCCCACAATTCAGGGATTTCATCTCACGGTGCCTCCAGCGCGACCCCTCTCGCCGCTTGTCTGCCTCAAGGTTGCTGGAACACCCCTTCATTGCACCTCCCCACTCCAACCACAATCAGCTTCCTCCGAATCTCCACCAGCTGCTCCCCCCTCCTCCACCGCGCCCTCTTCCCTCCTTGCAACCCTAAACCCCCTACTAAACTTACTTCTTACTTGCTCCTCCTCCCTGTAATTTTTTATTTATTACAAATCAATGCTACATGGCTCCCTCCCCGGACACTGGATCCATCGATGAACCACCTGGATGCCCCACCGCCACATGCCTAGCTACCCCTGTCTGCTCTGCTGCTTTGTTTTCGTTTTCATTTTCATTTTCATTTTCATACAAATCAAATTTCAATATTCCATTTTCAGCCATACATTACAATGTTTTCTTTCTACTTACCATAACATGCCCTGTTTGCTTTGCTTTGCTTCTGTTTCTTTTTTTCTTATCGTATCTTTTTTAAGCACTCTCACTCGCCGCCAGTGAGTACGCTTTGTTGGAGCCAACCGAATGAATATGAGTCTGGTTCAGACTGCTGCTAATAGATATTCTTCTCATCTATGTATGATTAATTTCAGAACCTAAGTGGGACTCGGCGTCAGCCTCAGCCTCCTCTCTTTAGTAGGTAATCTATGTATGTATCTATGCATGTGCTTGTTCTGGAGTCGCCAATATCTCCCCTTTTTGGCTTCCCTTCTCGATTTTGGATCTGGCTGCTCTTCTGCTCATTGCCATTTTCTTAAAACAAACATCACTTTTCTCTCTACGTCTCATACTATTTTCTGTTAAAATCGATTCTCACTCACCCCTAGTAAGCACATTTTTTTTTTTTAATTGCAGTTGCTTACACGACCAGTAAAACAAATATTTTTATTAATAAGGAAATCTGGGTAGCGACTTCTGAAAATTGCTCATTGTTGGATTGGTAGTGTGAGCTGGAACATAGAATTTTGGGTAGTTTACCTGTCACTTTGCTTGCATACAAATGAAAGAAGGGACATAATCTTGTTGTGTTGTGACACTTTTGGTTAGGTTCCTTTTGTATCCTTTGTCGGTCTGATGCTATTGGTTAAGTGATTGAGACTTCTCAATTCTCACTTTGTTACCCGGATATGAAATTTGAACTTCCATTGTTGTCGTTACGCTTCCCAGTTTCAGGTAGGCGGTGTTCTCTTCTCTTCGTTTATTTTTCCCATTTCTTCTTCTCATACCTTTTCCATCATTTCATTATTTGGTCCTTGTATCCACAAACTTTTAATTTTGTTTTGATTCCTTGTTAACTGTGTCTTAACGTTGTTAAGTAATACTCCCACAGGATAGAACTTCTTGGTGTAGAACTATCCAAATGTTTCTCAACAGCCACAAATTTGTCGGTTTAACATCGTTTACTGATGTTTGTTGACGAAATTAAGTCAAATTTCACGGCAGAGGTCAACACAAAGTTAATTTAAAGTTACACGTGCATGACTATAATGTATATTTTTTAGATTAGTAACAAGAAGCTGGTCTCTCAACCAACTAAGTTTTTGGTATCTTAAACACGGTCTTTAAGTTCACACCATTGACATAGTATTACAAAATATAAATATTATAATTCGTAGGTATAAGAACCAAAATGTGCAAATGGGGTTGGACTAAATCAATGACTTTAAAGATATACGTACATCTTTATTTTCTTGTTATTGTCTATTAAGAATGTGGTCTGTTATTTAGCTTATTTATATGATAAAAAGTGTTTTAAAGAGATAAGAAATAAAACGGTTTTTGTTTTTTACTTTGATCACATACCAGTACAAAATACATTAAAGACTGCACCTGATTTTTGCCCCTTCAAATTCTTGGAGTCATTCTGTTGGTGTATCGTGGCTAGCTACTCTATATTTGAGGAGAAAAAATCGCTAGTTTTTGTCTGTGCTACAACTTGTAGGATAGGAAGTCTTTTACCTTGATTTAACCCTATATTTTTCTATCCTGCTTCTGCAAATTTCCTTCTTCTGGACTTGGTTGTGTTCTTCCATTCGGTTTGGTTTGGTTGCTTGGCAGTGAGTTATGGGTGACGTTAATTGTAAAGGAAAAGAATAGAGTATTTTCCAAATCCGGGAATTACTCGAAATGGAGGTACCATTTGCTGGTACCTGGCAATGGCAATAGTAGGTGGGTGGATGGTGGGCAACGTGGCTTGAGCTGAAGAAATGGCATTATGTGTCCACTTTTAAGGCATACCAATCATCAACATATCAAACACACCCAAAATTGTTCTGTTCATGCTGCTTGCTAGCTATCCTGACTCAAGCGTAAGTTCCACCTTCGTGCCTCTTGTCCTCTAGGGTCAAACCTACCAAAACTTTGAGAATGAAGCTAAATTTAATGGTGTAGTTGGTTGGCTTAAAAATCCAAAGTCTATTATAAAAGTCCTAAGTAAAAGATTGCATTAAAAATTTATTCTGATTTGAAACTGAGATCTATATTCAATTATTTCCCTTAAGTCAAAGAGTTGAATAGTACGAGCAACACCCTTTGAAAAGGCACAAAGTCTGAAATTTTCATTCTATGCAACAAGTGGATGTGCTGAGCTCAATGTGGACAAAAGTGCGAGACAGTTAGTTGACTACGAAAATTAATAACAAGTGCTACTACATAACAGCAAGAGCGTCCACCATTTCAACAACTATGTCTTTGAATGTGCATTGATATAGTTTTGATTTTTTATCAACGCAATTTTATAAAATTGATTGTGATTCAAATTGATTTTGAAATAACATAATATTAAATACACACACAATTTCAAATAGAAGGAAATAGGTGATAAAATTAAGTTAGCCTAAGCATCAGATCAAACACATAGGTATCTAAATTATAACATAATGTAAAGTGCAGTACAAGTTTCACATAATGTAACGTCCCAATATGTTTTATTTACTATTTGTGTTTGGTTCAATTATAAATGCATCTATCATTCATTTGAAATTAATTATAAGATCCTCTAATAAAATAACAACAATCTTTCTCACTGTCTCTAGACTCATTACTACTTAATGGAAAAATCTTAGTAAAAGCTACAAATCTGAATGATGGATTGATGTACAATATAATAACTACTGTAACAACATGGATTTAGATAAAAACAAGAAAATTAGGTTGTCTTTGTTAGATAATTTAATATTTCAATACGTTCATATAATACAATTATTTTAATATTTAGATGTAATGTTTTGGACGGAAAAAACGTGATGAATTATATTACAATGGATCAGATAAAAAAAAAAATCTATTGATAAAGTTTGATCCATAAGTTTAACAAACTTCAATTATCCTAATTTTATTTTATTAAAATCCAATCCAATTTATCTACCAACAAGTTTTTTCGTGACCGAATATTCAATTTGTCCATATAAATAATATATTTTTAAATTTAAATGTATATTTTAAAAGCTTTAAAAAGTATATTTAAGTGAGATTTAAAAATGACAAAAATTAGTTTAATTAATTTGATTCATTAGGTACCTTTATCAACCACTCAACCACAGATCTTTTCCCATCAATCTTTGTCGTCCTTATATTTATAGGACATATATCACTTCTGTCGAATTAATTGTAAAGAGATTCTTTATGTTTTTTCAGTGAAATAATAAATTGATAAATTGTATCTCTTCAGCATAATGTTTCAAGAAACAAGTATAACTTTATCTTTGTCTTTATCACCCTTTTTTTTTCTTTATTTTAATTTAGGTCATGGTAGGACTTATAAAAATCTGACCCCTTTACGTAAGTTTGCATTTTTACAACCCATAGTCTATAACTTTCGTCTAAAAATGGAATATCGACTTGCGATGAATTTGTCTCCCTCACATTGATCTCATAAAAACTTAACTTTAATGCCACAGTTGAAGTTTCGAAATTTTATAACATGAAATTTAAAAATATAAGAGATATATTATATAAAAAATTTACAATTTATTTTACTCATATACTCTATATATAAAAAATAAAAATGCAATAAAATATCAAATATCAACAATATCTCAATCCTAGCTTTCTAAATCTAAATAATAATTTAATATATTTTCATATTTATGTAAAAACTATTAAAAAATAAAAATATTTTTCAGAAATTAATTTAAATATAACATATTAAATAAATATTGTCAACACTAACATAATACTCCTTTATATTTCAATTTTAATATTTTATACTTACAATAGAAAAATGTAAACGAATTGGTGAAGCAACCTGCCTCTGGCCGATGAACTAAATAAGACAAATTAGAGCAGACCAAATATGTCATTTTGTGGTATCAAATTGATGTCAAAGTTAGTAGGTTTGTTTAGTAAGTTTAACGAATTTTATAATACTTAAGTTGTAAGAATATTTGTTCTTTGTGCTCTTTAATTAGCGAAAGTCAATTAACATGTAAACAAATGGTTGGTGTTTCTCCTCCTCTTCTTTCTAGATGTACATAAACGTATGAATTCAATTAAATTGTTCTATAAGTGATTAAACCTTGTAAATACACTTCCTTACCAAAAACAAAATAAAATACAACCGAAGAACAACTAAAACTTAATTTAAAACTGAATATAAAAATGATAAATGAAAAGAGACAAGTAATTATGAAAATCAAATGCATAGATAAACACTTACTACATCGTTAACATCAAAATAAAAAGTCTATAATCAATTAAAGCATTGATTTCACGCTGTAGAGATGAAAATATTTTTTTTATAATAAAAAAGGGAAAATTTCCATTTTTGTATACACTAAATACACATTGAAGCTTCTTGCGAAAAATACATATTAAAGTTCTTTTACTAATGATAGCTTCTTTTAGACAAAATAGAAGAAGTAAAAAAATTAACTCTTTATAAAAAAAAAATATCTTTACATTATAGTATACTTCGTGTTCTATTCAAAATTATTTTTTAAAATATTTATATATTTATCAGATAAAAATAAATGTTATTATTTATTTAATAAATAAATAATTAATAACTTTTCTTTATTTCAAAATAATTAAATAACTCCTTGTTTAAAAATAATGGTTACATAATTTTTTGATACTATTGTTATAAAATTATATATATATATATATATATATATATATTAAATTGTATTATTTTCCTATTTTTAATTAATTATTCATAAAAATAATAAAATTATATATTTTAATGTATTAAAAGTGTAAATACATGGGAGGGTATTGTATTTTTGCTAGTACATATAGTATCGATGAAAACAATCAAATTGTTTTAAAAGTGACCTGTACTTAACTTATTTTATTTATTATTTTTTTTCATTTATTAAATTTTATCACTCAAATCTTTAATTTAAGAGTTCACATCTATTAGATATCCGACAACTTACTTTTTCCATCACTTAAGTTTAGTTCAATGTATAATATATTTTTCACGTGCTTCATGATAAGATTACATAAATGCATTTTTTATTTTTTATTTTTTATTTTTTTTTAGATCTCATATGCTTGATGTAATGTATAGTAGTACATAATTTAGTAGTTGAATTTGTAATTTTGAATTTCATAAAATAGATTAAGGAAAGGGTATATTTTAAATATAGATTTATTTTTAAAATCTAGGCAACTATATATTGTTAAATTGCACATTTAAAAATATACAAATCATATCTAATAAAATTTACTTATAATGTATTAATTGCAAATTAATATATGTTATAGAAAATAATTTTACGATTATATTTAATTAATTGAGAGTAATAAAATATAAAATAGCTGATAGGATCGGTTCTAAAAATGTAAATTAGATCTGGTCACGACTTCATCAATAAGGGATTTTATTCTGACATGCATAAGCTATAATTATAAATTTTAAATATTAAAGATAAGTAAACTATAAATGTAAAGAAATGACATGGTTAAAAATGGAAAATGCGTTTTGAATTAAATAATTTATAAAAATAAAATGTTAGGTTTTGGAGAAGATTAGGATATACATTGAGATTGAAAAGGGAACGTAAGTTATATTAATAGAAGATGTATGAAACTATAAATAAATGATGAATAAAATATGGTCCATGGCTTAAGTCTCTCATTCTCTCTCCTCTGTTGTGTTGATTGATGAAGAAGAGGAATATAAATAGGATTAGGGAAGGAGGAAAATGGAGAAGTGTGATTTGTGAATTGTGAAATTTGAGAATTGGGAATTGTGAATTGTGAATTGTGAATTTTGAATCTGAAAATGTCACGACAAACGGTGTACGTGCAGCAGTGTAAGGGTGTGAATGGCCTTGAGAAAATCATTCTCAGGGAAGTTCGCGGTTTCTCTGCGGAGGTTTCCTCGTTTTCATCATTCATTCATTTTTTTTTATTTTTTTTATTTTATGATTCCATTGTTACAATCAATTGCATTCTCTGTAGATTTATCTATACGGTGCTCAAGTTACGTCATGGAAGAATGATCTTGGGGAGGAATTGCTTTTTGTCAGTAGTAAGGTTCAAGTTTCATTTCCACATGCACCGATCTTCTCATAATTTTTACCTTTTTCTTTTCACACAATTTTCATTTTTCATTTTTCACACCAATTGTTTGTTGCAGGCTACTTTTAAGCCTCCAAAATCGATACGTGGAGGTATTCCGATATGCTTTCCTCAAGTATGTGTCTGTTTATCCTTTTCGCTGCTTTTTTTTTTTTTTTTTTTTTTTTTTTTTTTTTTTTTTTTTTTTTTTTTTTTTTTTTTTTTTTTTTTTTTTTTGTTTTTTTTTTTTTTTTTTTTTTTCTTGCATTTTGTTTTTTGTTTTTTTAACTGCTTCTAATCTGTGTTCTGTAGTTTTCAAATCATGGCTCTCTTGAGCAGCATGGATTTGCGAGGAACAGGTTTTGGACATTAGATCCTAACCCACCGCCGTTTCCCACAACTACCACCAACAGAGCTTTCATTGACTTGATTCTTAAGCACTCTGAAGAAGATACAAAAATTTGGCCCCATAGGTATACAATTACCTTAAATAATTATGATTATTTTCAGTTTAACAAGTTGGATTGAGAGAATATTTTTTTAATAATTGGTTATAGATATGAGTTCCGGTTGAGGATAACTTTGGGACCTGCAGGAGATCTGATGATGACATCTCGCATTCGAAACACAAATACTGATGGAAAATCCTTCACCTTCACATTTGCCTATAATACATACTTCTATGTTACTGACATCAGGTCTATATCGGTCTTGTATCATGGATCAATCTTTTGCACATAATTCAAATTTTTCACCAATGCTCAAACATGCCTATATTTTACTTTACATATAGTTCTGGAAACTTCAAATCTGTATTTATGATTCAAATCTCAAACAATGAGAATTGGCACCAAACACAGTCTATTCTGTTTTGGAATAACAATTTGTTTTATTACTTGAGTTAACATGTACCTGCTTTTGGCGTGACCTTGTCTAATATAGAATTACATTGTTTTGGGATTTATGACTTGTGTCGTGTGTAAGATAATTGTCACCGTTTGTATGGGCAGTGAAGTGCGAATTGAAGGATTAGAGACATTAGATTATCTGGACAACTTGAAGAATAGAGAACGATTTACAGAACAGGGGGATGCTATTACATTTGAGTCGGAAGTTAATATTTATTTTCGATGGAATAGTTTTTTTCTCTGTTATTTATATTTTATTGCTTCAACTGCATAACTATTTTATTTTGGTCTCTTTGATACCAAAGGTGGACAAAGTATACTTAAGCACTCCCACAAAAATTGCTATCATAGACCATGAAAGGAAGAGAACTTTTGTATTGCGAAAAGACGGGCTTCCGGATGCTGGTGAGTCTGCTAATCTTGACACCCTTCCTTGTATGCATAAGGATCATGTTGAAATGTGATATATGAGATGATGAATATGTATATCTAGCAAGCATTTGTCATCATAGCTAGTCTCATGATAAAACTATGTGTTTGATTCAATTTATTTAAAAGGAATAATCACTTGAGTTTTCAATTCCCCTAGGAATACTTTTGAAAAATAAATGATTGTTTTTCCAAAACCATCTCAAGCATGGACTAAAGTGATTTGTTCCATAACACTAAGACATGTCACGTAATTTGGGAGTCCAAAATTAAGAATAAATAGCTTTTCATGACAAATTCTTGATTAAGTCATTTAAAAAATTGTTTCATTCAAGATTACACTTAATTGTTTCATTCATATTTTCCTCCTTTCCGTTACAAAATAAACAAGGTGGCTTTCTTTTCATACCATTAAAAATCACTCTCTTTAGTTCTCTTCTTTAAGCCAAATTCTACCCAAAAAAAATTCATGAAATCAGATGATTGTCTTAATTATAAAAATTTGAAATAATGAATATATATTTGCTCCAAAAAATAGTTTTGAAAGTTTGGAACAAGGAAGTTGATTTGGTTTGTTGTTAATTGTGTGGCTTCATAATTAAGTTTGCCCTAATTTCTGATATTATATTATATGCAGTGGTATGGAATCCATGGGACAAGAAAGCCAAAACCATATCTGATCTAGGGGATTGTGAGTACAAAAATATGCTTTGTGTTCAAGCTGCTTGCATAGAAAATCCAATTACTCTCAAACCTGGTGAAGAATGGAAAGGAAGACAAGAAATATCTCCAGTTCCTTCAAGTTATTGTAGTGGTCAACTTGACCCACGAAAAGTACTTTTTAGTTATTAGGAGAATGAGTTCCAATGCATCTTTGTAAAGGTAATTCATTAAATCTTTATTGATTACAAATAATTATATTATATTCATACAAACTTTATGAGATTATGTATGGTGTAAATTTTACTCCATCAGTGAAATTTTGTAATAAACTATAAGCTACTCAATGATATAAGTTACGTCTAGGCTGATGAAACCCTTTGTATGAACTATGAAATACAAGGTTTACTTGCTTCCATTTTTACAGTCAGTCATCATCTCAAATTTGTTGATGTGTTACATGTTGCATTAGTCAATTTAAAATATCAAGAATGTGATGCTTTGATGAGCTAATTTTCTTAAACTAAATACTTAATGGAAACAAATTTTATGCACATCCAATATTGTTTGGATTCTTTTAATGGATACAAATAATCAAATTCTTTTAGTGAATATGGCCATTCGTAATATTGACAAGAAGAAAAATATCCATGTATAATTTCAATTTGCTCCTCTGATCTAGTTCTTGTCGAATCAAATTTAGTATAGTTAAGCATATTTCTTGTTCGAACCTTTATTGCGCTAATGGTTGGTGTTGACAGTGAATTATAATGAAGATTCGTGTTATATTAGAAGACGAAATGTTAATGGTATTGCTTAATTATATTTTTAACCTTGAATATGATCGACTACGTCAGATAGGGGTAAAATGAACCATTAGTACATAACATAGCATTTTTAGATATGGATAACTTTATTTCGTTGAAAAAAAAAAGATATTCCCCACCAAACTCACATATAGTCTTCTAAGATTAACTATCTTCATGAATAATTAATAATGATTTATTTTCCATTTGAGCTTTATGAATATCTATCCTTCCAAAACTATGATATAAACTACTGTGTTCTTCACATTAAAGTTGCGCAAAACTTATAGTATTGATAACATATTTCAAAGAAACTATTTAATGTATAACTTAAGAACATAACGCTTATAATTAATACATTTTATTATTATTAATTATAATAAAATGCAATTAATGATGAGTAACTTAGGAAAATAAATATTCGGCAGAATTTTTTTATATAAATATTAGATGTTTCACGTTTAAAGAAAGCATTATATTTATATGAAATATTTAAATTTTTCTAGAAAGTAATAATATATTTAATATAAATAATTTTCAGAGTTTAACTCAATATATGATTACATAAAAAAATTACCACATAATCATCATCAAATAATAATTAAAGTCAATAGAAAGATAATAATAGTAAAATAAATATAAAATAATTGTTTTTAAAACTAGTAAATAAGAATACTGCATACATATATACAAGGTTTATCCTACTATTCTAATACACAAAAATGTAATTTAAAATCAGAACAACCCCTAATTTACTATAATTCTTATCATGTACTACTTACTAGAAACTTTTTCTTCACCCTCGAAGGGTTCTTCTACGTATCATTTTTAATGTTTTTGTTCGACTACATATATTGTCACTGGGCCACAATTGATATACGACAAAGGTTCACTAAATATTGATCTCACATAGAAACAATCCTCCTATAATACATGCAGTTTCACTTCAAGTATTTTTTTTTCCATCAAAGTGACAAGCCACTAAATCCTTTATACATATTACCTCTTTCATCCTCTCTCTGTTACAATAATAATTCATGCATGAATAATTTTTTTATAGACTATACTATTACTACACTTCTTTTGTAAGTATTAAGTTAATTATATTTTTACAAATTTTAAAAATAAAATATTTTAATTTTTTTCATATTTACTTTTTGTTATTTACTAATAATTTATTAAGATAAAACTTAAGTAAAATTATTTCATAGTATCTTTTACATCATAACATCTGCACAATTCTTTTATAACATTATAAATATATATCATTACACATATCAAGGAGAAAACATATCATGTGACAAAACTCCTCACTCAAGATTTCTTCATAGCCAAACAATGAGGTGGCCTGGGTTCATACCACCACTCGAGTGACTTCATCGTTTTTCATGGAGAAGCAATCACCTCGCTCGATTTAGGAACACATGCTAGAATGCTATAAATAGGATATTTTTGTTGTTTTGAAGGAGATGAGAGATTTGAGGATAGATAGGAAAATAGAAATTTCCTCTCTTGTAAAATAGTATTAAAAGATACATGTGGTAATTTTCTTTTAGTGGACATGAAATGAAGTAGAAGACAACTTAGACCACCATTATCTTATTACTCTAATAATGTTTATCTGTATATAATGTTACGATGTATTAATATTTTGAGATAGAATATTTCTTCTTTCTCATTTAATTATAAAGTTAATTATCAAACTTAATAGACCGAGGTGTACTTTTACGAAGTAAGTCAAGACTTCTAATCATGTTAATTATAGTAAATATACTTTATATATAATTCATTTTTATCGAACTAGAAACCAAACAATCTTAAACAATTATATTAATATATTTATCGTCCTATTACACTTCAAGAAAATGACGACAATAAGTGTGGTATTAAAGAAAGTAGAAAAATAAGTATTATGATATCAATGTTAGGTGAAGAGCTTTTTATTTCAAACTTCAATTAGAAAGAAAAGGATTTTAGGGTGTTAGTTTCACATAATTTTTTTATTCTCAAAAGTATAAATAATTGTTCTTATGTTTGTTAAGTGTTTATGAACAAATATTCTCGAGTATTTAAATAATTTACCGTCTTATATTTTAAATTATTTATTTTCCATTATGATATTTTCATAGAAGTGAGAAGTGTCGTCCACAATATCTACCTACTCAAATACATCTTTCCCTTTTTTTTCTAATTTTAAAATAAAATAATTTTGAAATAATAAAATACCAAAGAAACATACTTACAAAAATGTCATTCTTGGGGTAGCATTTCAAGAAATATGATTCCCTAAATACAAAATGGCACCGTGAAACAATCGTCCCTTAATATTATAGGTTCATTACTAAATATTAAAAACTATATTTCAGTTGTTGTCGGCAAATGTGTAAATATAAATTATTTTTTATTACATTCTTATGTTTAGAATTAGTTTGTTGTTTTAAAATAAAATATTCGGCCTTTTCCGGTTAATTTTTTTTTCGTTCAGGATTACTTTTTTTGTTTTAAAATAAAGATTACGTTTTTGTTTTTATTTTTTATTTGAAAATAGGGTTTTGTTTATTTTCTGTGGTTGTGTTTATTTCATAAGATATTTTCTTATACTTCTTAAAACTTAATTTATACAAATTTTTATTTAATTACTTGAAATTTAAACGTTAGTCTCAAAATGTTATATTTAGTAATTTGAAAAGAAAAAATAAAAATATTAACAAAATGTAATGTAGGTTTTGAAGGTGTTGCGAGAAAAGGCATTAGATATTCGTAATAATTTAGGATTCGGAAAACGTTTAAAACCTAACCATTTCAATTTAATAGAGAAATTCAGAATAATAAAAAGCGTTTATTATAAATTAAAAAACATACACACATACATACTAAGCTTGAAATTATATAATAAAAAAGTAAGTTTTCTGCTAATAAGTATATAATATATTGATCTGTGCTTTCTTTCAAACACACTTTATAATATAGTTAGTGTACTGAAAAAAGAACAAATAATATTAGCAGATGATACGAGAATAGAATTCGAAAGATAAGGAAGGAATAGGAGCAGGAAATAGCATGTGTATAATTTACAACCAGTAAATAATGCTAAAATAATTTACAAAAACAATTATAAACAAGAGAACTATTGATAAAATTTGTATAATCTAAATGGTTGAAAAAACCTACAAATAGTATACCACTTCATATCTACGCTATGGATCGTTTTTTTCCTTACTCCCGCCTCCATCCATTCCACACTGCAATCACACCTATCATTTAAGATTTACATTCACAAGTTAAAACATAATTCAAATAATATCATATCGCAAATGCCAATATTTCAAAATTTGAACTCGTCTCAAAATTTAATAATTCAACTTATAAATTTATTTTAGTAAGCAAAATTACATCATATAATTTAGAATAATATCACAGTTTTATGATGCTAACAACTAAAATAAAACAGACCTGTATAAGCTTGTAATATTAAATATAATAATAAGTTTATGTAAAATAAAAATTAACTAATATTTTAGGTTGATTTTTATAAGTTGATTTTTATAAATCGTAATTTATTAATTAAGTATTTTTGTTTGACAGATTTTACCAACCATGCTTAATACTAACCTGGGCGTTTTCTGTTTTCAATTTTTGAAGCTCCTCCTGTGCACAGATAAGCCTACATATTACAAACGCATGGATTAAGATACATCGAAATTTCACCATGTAATCCAACTATATTTCATGATACAATACCTCCATTGCAAATCAGTTATCTCATGAAGTAACTCCTTCTCCCTCTCCTGAGCTGCTTCAAGCTGCAGTAGTGCATAACCAACATTACTCGATAAAAAATAGAAAGGAAAAAGCAAAAATACAAAGACGTTTAAGTAAGATTAAAATATTTATTTTAAAAATAAATAAATAAATAAGCCGAGAGAAAATTAAATTAACTACTCAAACATTGTATAGTACACTTTAACTGTGTTTAGTAGTCTCTCCACTTTCAAATTTATTGACCTTTTAGCTTTAAAACATGTATTCTAGTTTTGTCACTAAATAAATTGAGAAGTGGTTGAGTAATTTTAGAAAACTTATTCCAATAATCAAGTCATTTATTGCCTTTTCTTAATTTGTGTGAAAAAACTTAATCGTCGGTTAGTCTTGGTTGGAAATAAGCACCCTTACTTTCATTTGTCATATAATCATTAACTTCCACGATTATCAAAAAGCAGTCAAGTAATAGCGAACCCTATGTTTTAATTGAAAAGTTTTCCAGCAACCAAGACTAGAGCTGCAGCCTAAGAACTTAATCAAACAGCTTTCATGCTATTGTAATTCTAAATTTTCACCACCTCCAAACTCAGTTGACATTAATATTAATGTATTATGCAACATTCTTGTACTTAGGCCAAATGTAATTTTTTTCAGATGGCACATCCTCAAAGAAGCCCCAGACATACATACCAAAGATTTTTCAGCTCCTGCTATTTGTGCTAGGGTACATGAGCCATCAGCTGTGCAGTAGACGAGAAAGAATTGAAAAGTATGCGTATAAAAGAACAGCAAAAAAAGTCAAATAAAATATTCAAACAGAAAGTTTTCTTGGTAGAACCTGTAGAGTCACCGGTAGTAATAAGCTTCATTAAACATAAAATGCTTTCCTGTTAAAAAGCCATTTAAGAAACAGTTACTAGTGGAAACTAGCTCAAGGAGACCGGCCATAACTCATAAGGCCATAAAGCAGAACGTACCTGTTGAAGAATATTTGTCTGCAGTACAGAGTGCAACATAGGAAATACAGCTTGGCCCGAAAGATTTGATGATGTCGTTTCAGATGCTGGTAATAATGGCAAAGTTGGTTGTACAGAAGCAACATTATGCTGGCTAAAAACCTGCATAACCCGTGCAATTCCCATGAGATGTACAGTAAATTGGGAGTTATAACTGCCTGCTATATGGGTGTTTGATTCAAAACCACCATCCTTTTATTTTATTGACGCATTCTTCAAACCAAATAAACTTCATTTTCTATTAAAGAAAATGATAGCATCAATTTCCGACAACGTTAGTTGCAGGCAGCAATTCAAACACAATTACAGCCCATGCAATGCAATAAGAATAACATTAACAAAAGCAACAACGATAATATGTAATCGTGGTAAAAGACTTTGACATATCCTCTATAAAGTAAGAGGAAAGTCAGAAATATCGGTATGGATGCGGTCCTAATTAATTTTTAATATACGGACAAAACATCTGCCCAAACCTATGTATCGGTGGAAATTACAAAGGCGTACTGAAAGGCAGGTTTAGACCGAAACATATATGTGGGGTTATCTCCTAGCTAAGGGAGAAAAGGGACAGTTAAACAAACTTCAAAACCACAAACCTGCATGCTATGACTCTTTTGCAGTACAGGAGAAGGGCCCACCTGAAAAAAAAACTTCACATGGTATTTCAGTGTTCAAGAAAGGAGAATAATCAGTAGTAGAGTTATTACTCACCTTTTCAGGGTCAACATTCTCAGATGTAACCTTAAAACGTCCTCTCTGCTGTACAACTGGCACTTTCGATTTCTCATCAGTGTCATCAGAATTAGCTGTCAAAAGAATGATTAATTATTAGTAATCCATCATTGGGCTTCAAGAACTCAGCTGTTATGTGTCCTTTCTTTAAAAAATGTTGACACTAGACAAAGCATTTGATGGGACGAATGAATATTAGCAGTTACCTGATGATTTTGAGACTCTTGATGGAAGCTCAGTAAGTACGTCCTCCCCTGTCTGTGGAACTGAAGTTGCATTGCAACTTGAACCGTTCTGGGGCAGATTTTGTGGTTTCTCACTGCCATTTATATTGCTATGTATTAATGCTAATGGCAGATAAATTATAATACTCAAAGGATTAAAAGAAGGAAATAAGGTATGAATAGAGGCAATAGTATGCTCAAAGGGATAATTACATTTGGTAGAAACAAAATAAATATATTGATAGTTATAATTTAACAGTTAGAATTCGTTGAGTTGGATTAAGGCACCTAAAACTTGAACAGTACACAGCAACAAGTATTTGATTTCTAAAACATAGACGATATAAACCAGCATATGCCACGGAATAATCTAATTAATTTACCAAGTTTTTTGTAAGACAAACGAATATATTAATAACCAGTAACCAAATTAATTTGCAAAATTAAATGCCATAAATAATATTGGCCTAAAACACTTTGACATGTTAATGCTGTTTATCAAATCACGCATTTGTTTTTATGTATACCTTTTTCAATGTAAATTACATAATCCAATAAAAATGTCAATGAAATTGTTTTCTTTCAAATGAGAAAGCAAAGTTCTGCCAGAGAATACGAAGAACAAGAAAAACTAATATTGTTAATACATAGCCATAAACTAAACATAGAACCTAATGTCAGCACCAAATAAATCGTTATATGATATATCAATGTTTGATGAATATTGATTTAAGTATGTCTGTCACAAATAAGGGTATCTTTGGTATTTTTGAAAATAAGGGGGTCCAAGAAAGCCCCCAAGAATGTTTAATGACCTAACATCCAGGTTCAGCCATTTCAGAGAATGGACTACTGAAGAAAGCCCATATTTTATGATTGAGATTTAGAATGAGGCTATTTCGTTTTGGCCCCCACAATTTCCTCCTACACCTCCATCGGGTGTGTAAAAGACAAAACTACCCACCTTGCTGCCAACCATCCCTTTGTCGCCGTTACCTTCTTGTCCATGTATTGTGTCATGGACTCAAGGAAGAAAACATCCTTGAATTGTACTTCACTAAGGTGATTCGGATTATACAATGTGGATCTTATTTTTTTATATAAAGAAAAAACTTTTGAATTGTATAATTAAAAAAAAAAAAACTTTCTGGGATCGTGCAATCCATTAATACTGATTTTTTTATAAAAGAATGATTTTTAGGTTGTGGAATTTGGAAGTTGATTCCGAATTCAGAAGTTTATTCCGGATAGTACAGTCTCGAAGTTATTTTTTTCATAAAAAAAAAAAATAGTTTTCGGATTGCATATCCAAATTATACAATCTGAAAGTCAATATTTACTTTCAAATTATTGTTTCAGATAGTGTAATCCAGTATACGTTTTTAAGTTACAGACTACACAATCTTGCATGTTTCCGAATTGCACAATCTGAAAAAAAAACTTTAAACAAATGGGCAAACTGGGATTTTAATATTTATAGGTTGCAGAAGAAAAGTATGGGGATGCAAAAAGAAATTCCCTAGGATGATCAAGCCTACCCAGGCCCATCGGACAGAATGAGGAGTTGAAAAAGGACAACCACATCAGCCAAAGCAGGCTTCACAATCACAGCACGGAAAAAATTACTTATAGAATAGGACAAACAAAGCGAGAGGAGTACACAACACACTCTTTAAAATTGATTAAAATTTACTGAAAACTACAAAAGCACGAGAGAAACTCATTAAATAAGAAATGGAACCGACAAAGTTTTATAATCTCCAATAAATTTCGGTTAATAAAAAAGATTGTGTTGGTAGCATTTAGCAACAAAGCAAATACAAGTGCAATTTTCAAAAGTAAACTCAATGCACTTTACCAGATAACAAAAAATTAAACTGACTTAATGCATTATGTAATATTCACCTTTCTGGTCGAATTGGTGGAAGGGTAACTTCTGGTAAGATGCTTGATGAACATCCTCTTCTATGATAATGAAGGGTGGACACTCCCTCCACAAATCTTCCACCGTTTTCCATGTCAGATTTCTCACCCAAATTATTGTCCACATGATCATCGAGAGAGGATGAATTAATTTGTGGTTCATGGCTTGAACTGGTAATGCTAGAGTCATCATCGGATTTTTCAATCCTAGTTCTGGAAATGGGAACACATAATAATTGGATTAACTTGATTGACCCTTTTTCCGAACAGTAGAGACAGATATCATTTATTTCAGAATATAAGATCACAAGCCAAACAGAAGCGTTAGCGTGTGACGTTGTAAACTTATAATCTCATAAGTTCTCGTAATCTGAAAATCACAAAAAGGTGTAATCTACTAGATCTGATATCAGATGCATAATATATTAGAAGCATACTTGGCATCAATTGCAGAAACAGAAGCTGATTGATTTCGCGTCTCATCATTTTCTTCCTGTGAACCAAAGGCATTAGAACTACTCCAGTTAAAAAATTGCTAACAAGAAACAGAAGAAAAACAATATATAAATATATACACACAAATACATATACAAATATATACTGCATATAATCCTAACAAGTATAAAATTAATTTATAAATACCATATCAACAGATCGAGAAGGGTTGTGAATTGCACTCGGTAATTGTTTCTCTTGTGAATCAAGTGTAGATAAACAACTTGAACTTGCTGCATGATTCATATCCGACACAACATCATCGAAATCATGGATCTAGAAGGAAAGAAAAAAGCTTCTATTAGAAATTCTATAACTGCTGGGGTCACATTTTGGTTGTGAGTGTGAAAAGATTGGACCGTGGTGTGTACCAAGGAAGCCTGAGCCTTCATATCTTCAAGATTGAAGTTCCAGCCACTAATTCCTCGTTTGTATTCATTCTATACAGGATTAACAGAATGATGTCATAGACTTACTATATCAAAGAATATATTTAGAATAGAATCAGATATTTTGAAAGCAAACGGCATACTTCTGGCACTCAACTTAGTAGTTACTCTAAGCAATTAGACGAAGTAGTCGTTACCTGTGACAATTCCTCCATCTTTCCATCAGGCATTTTCTTTTGTGCGAGCATATCTTCTTCTTTTCTCTATGAATGAAGAAACAGCTTATATAAATAATATACATCATAACATGGGCCAGCGAAGGAGGAAAGATATGGTAATAATAAGTAACCTTCAGGGCCTCCATTCGATCACCTAAAGCAGGCAGCCCCTCCAAGAGCTTCCGAATATGATCATTGGAGCGAGCCTGCTTAAAGAAGGAATGCTTTAACAACTTGCTTGCAGAGGGTCGTTTTGAAGGATCTTTTACCAAGCAGCTAGCAATCATCTGCTTAAACGACTGGAGAGAAAGAAAAAAGATGCGGATTAAGAATAAAGAAGAAACGAGTGAACGTTGAAACTTAATTAAAATCATTGAGAGATGATATAACTAGGTAAGGAGACCTTAGAGAACTTCTTATCCCTTTCGTAGTCAAGGCCAGGGGGAGCATTTTGCAAAGTCATGAGCAGTACCTGTAATGAAACTTGGTAGTAGTAAATAACAAGCATGATGTGTTTTTGTTCCTTATTAATAGCTAGTTAATAGTATACCCACCTTCATTGGTGGAAACTTTGAGAAAGGAGCATGCCCATGAGCAAGCTCCAAGGCGGTAATACCAAACGACCAGATGTCAGCTCTGGAAAAGAATAATATTAACTTGATATGGAAAGCGAAGAATACAGAGTAGAATGAATTCTTGCTGTTATTACGAAATAAAGAGAAACATGAGAACAAACTTGAAGTTATAGCCGTGGAGTTGCTCCATAACCTCGGGGGCCATCCTGTAATGAAGCCACAAAAGGTTGATGAGATGAAGAATGAATGAAATGCGGAAGAGTTACTCAATGCGGCAATGCTAAAGAATGAACATACCAGCAAGGTGTTCCAACAAATGTATTCCTTGTGCGTTGGCGGTCACCGGAATCAAAGAGGCAAGCGGAAACACCAAAATCGCCAAGCTTAACATTGCCGCGTGAATCGATGAGAATGTTACCAGCCTTGACGTCGCGGTGGATGTGGCCGTGATGGTGAAGGTACTCCAAGCCCTTCAACACCTCTTTGAGAATGGTCGCAATCACAACCTCCTCAAACCCGTCGGGATGCGCGGCTTTCAGTATGTGGAGGCAGGACCCGCCGGACATATACGGCATGACCACCCACAGATTGTGGTCGCTGACGAAGGAGCAGTGCGATTTAAGCACGTTAGGGTGGTCCACCAGGATCATTGTCTGAGCCTCACGAGACACGTTGTTCTGCGTGCAATGCATTGCGTTTGTTTATTTAATTTAATTTTTAATTTGTGAGGAATTAATTAAATTGAAACGGAAATTATTGAATAAGATACCAGATCGCAATTGTCACGTTCGAAGTCGAGGATTTTGATGGCCACGACCTCGTTGAAGGGAACGCAGAGAGCGCGGTGGACGGAAGCGCTGACGCCGTGGCCAATTTCTTCGTAGAGAAGGTAATGTTCAGCTCCGATCGGATACTTCTTCTTCTCCGTCTCCTTGTCTTTGTCCTTCTCCTTCATCGTTGTGGCGAGAAAATTGCAGAGAAATTGGATCCGAGAGAGAGAGAGAGAGAGAGAGAGAGAGCGGTGAGCTCACGTGAAGATTGGTGAGAAGGAATGAATGAATGAATTGCGGTGAGGGAAAGGGTAATTGGGTGTGTCCTCTTCCGCAGCTTTCTCGTGAAATTGAAACTAATGGGCTTTCTTTTCTTGCGGCCTTATCGGATGGCCAGTATTTCCCTTCCCGCCACCTTTCTTCTGCAACCAACTCTCCCTCTCTCTCTCTCTCTCTTACTCCTATTTCTATTTCTATTTTTATTTTCTTTTATTTACACTAACCTGCATTACCCAATAAATAATATATTCAAAATAATATACCTTCAGTTATGTATAAACTGATTTTAATTATAGGAAAATTAATTTTATTTATTAATATTTTCATCTCTTTCAAATCTTAACTAGAAACTCGTCAAAACAGGGTTATTTTTTTCCTTGTGTTTCCTTTTTCTCGTTTTTTCAAATTTTTAAAAACATCGGAATATATATTTTTTACGAGTTTATACTTTTTTTCGTTTATATTTTGACTTGTCGTTATCATGTATAAATAATATAATAATTAAATTTTTATATAAATAAATATTTCAAACATAAAAAATATACTAAGTAATTTATATTTTGATGAATCGTCATTTTAATTATTGATAAATATATTTAGAATATTGGTATTCGAGTTGAAATTTGAAATGCTGAAAAAGATAGATGGAAATAAATAATGAGTTGAGTTAAATTATTCGATCCGCGTTAAAAACATAACAAGTTATCTGTTTAAGAAAATGTTTAAGTGTTGGTTGGGAGAGTATTTAATTTAGAAGATATTATAAAAATATAGTGAAATGAGTATGAGACAAAATTTTGATACATATGTTCATGAAAAAAATTAAAATGATGTATATACACACATTAAAATCAATTTCTATATTTAGTTACAACTCGTAAAAAATTTAGAAGATAATATACGCTAAAATGAATTTTTAATATTCCGTTACAGTTTATGAAGAGATGTATAGGTAATATATGCTAAAATCGGTTTTTAGTATTCAGCTGTTAAAATCGACTTTTTGATATTTTGTGATAAGTTACTCCCATATTTGTGAGGTAATATATGTTAAATTGATTTTTGATATTCGGATATTCTGTTATAATTATTAAGATGTTGTGTTAATTAGAGTAACCTATAGAACAAGGTATTGTTAGACCATACGACATATAATATTATCAATTCAAATAAAAAAAATATTAATTTAATTAATTTGTTTTTTTTTTTAAGTGGAGAAATTCAATTCTTAAATTACCCTATCTCTCAATAGTTCGAAATCATAAACAAATTTTAACGAAAAAATATTTAAAAAAAAACAATAAATCAGATTAATATATCTGAAATTTGCTTGTATTATATATATATATTCCAAATTTAAATATAAAAAATATTTATAAGTAAAATTAGTTCGAATCAATCTATTTAATGTTAGTATTATAAATATATCCTTACTTTTAATTTTGCTCACATCTATGTGATTATTATCCATGGTAATTTATAAATTGCAATCACTGATTGATGAAATCTATAAAATTGAATGAATTTAGTTAATACTAACACTTTAATTAACGTTAAATAGGTATAAAGTAAAAAGGTTTTAAATTATTTATTTACAAAAATTTGTGTGTAAAGATATAAAATTTAAAAATATCATAGAAATAATAAAATATTATTTTGTAAATATATTTTTATGTTAAATATTAAGATGCCTTTTATTATATATTATTTTATCGTTTTGATTGTTGTAATATATATATATATATATATATATATATATATATATATATATATATATATATATATATATATAAGATAATATTTTATTATTTATGCTCGATCTTCATGATATATTTTTCAGTCATAACGTGATAAACAAAAAAATTACGATATTAAGATATATGACACACTATATTGACATATACTAAACTAGAAAAATTTTATATCGTAGAAACCAAAATTTTAAGAAAATAAAAGCTGAAGTAATAAAAATAGATATGTTAAAGATATTAATAACATATTTAAACGTAATAATCATTAAAATTTTAACGTCGTTTTTAATTCTAAGTGCAAATTAAATTCAATTAGTATTTTAATTTGAAACAAAAGTGCGTACACTTAAAAATTATAAACACAGAAATTACTTAACCATTTTAACATTGCTAAAAAAAAAATATACATGACTAACTTAAATGTGATATGATGTTTTGTGAGTGATTAAATTGTTTTAATATAATAGAAAATATTCAAAGTTAGTATTTTAAATTGATTTTACTGAAGATGCTCTAATAACAATTTATGAATGAAAATAAGGAAGTGTTTTACTTCTTAAATAAAACCCCTTCTGCTACAAATTTGAAGTCTGTGTGTTTCTTATAAGAGAATTTTACTTTCAAGAATATATAAAATGAATATTTACAAAAGCTCTTTAATTGTCTTTCAAGAGGTATCCAACCCCCTATTTTTTTCTTATAAAAATGTTCTTCAAGTAACTTCTTATTGAAATTATTAGAGTTGTGCGTATCAAAGTCCAAATATACATACAAGTTTGATTATTTTATAATCACGTTTATTTAAATAATAGGAGTTTTATATAAATACATGAATAGAGAAAAAAAGTAATTTAAAATTACATTTTGTAATGGTTGAACAATTAATCTAATTCATATGATACAATAAACTGTCATTTTCATATCTGATGTTTGAGATTAATTTTTTTTTATATTTACTAGAGGTTATCAATCATTTAAAAAAAATATAAATTTCTAGAAAAATAATAATTTACAATTAATTTGAAAAGTCATTATAAAGAAATAATTCTTGTGTGTATACTTATCTCTAGTTTAAAATAATTCATGAGATTTCAAAATTATCTATCATTGACCCATTAAATGTAGACTTTACTTAAATAAGATTTCAAAACTAATAGCTCGTATAAAATATACTACTTAAGTTAAAATGTTATATTTTTGTAATTTTTTTTGGTAAAAATAGTAGGATACACTAAAAAAATTAAAAATAAATTGAGTTCACATTTAAAATTTTTCTTTAATGTTATTAGTTTGACAAATTATGTTATTTTCCTGAATTATTGCTTAGATCTATCTTCTTAATAAATTCTTCTAGATGAATTTTAAGTTCTTGACATCATTTTTAGATATACAATAAATTATTGTTTAGGTTTATCTATCTTTTTTTTTTTTGTTTTCATCTTATGTGTCTAAAATTCTATATATTTTTTTTAAAGGGTCACACTTTATATTTCATATTGCATATAAACAATTTGAATCTTAAATTGTACATAATGACTTCTTG
>Ga0209700_104385_pt1 | contig 25508 bp, 9 predicted proteins | sample SiratroredBW_FD_187528 | JGI IMG/M metagenome (GOLD analysis project Ga0209700, IMG submission 187528) | Root nodule microbial communities of legume samples collected from California, USA - Siratro red BW (SPAdes) (version 2) | ecosystem: Host-associated > Plants > Roots > Nodule | place: USA...
ATATATATATATATATATATATATATATATATATATATATATATATAATTATTTTTATAATATGGTTTTTTAATATCAAAATTTATTTTGAATTCGTGATAATAATTTGTGTTATGGTTAAGGTTATTCTAGCTATTTATTCTAAAAAAATATTGAACTTCAATTTAAAAGTAACCATGAGTAAGCAAAAAAATTAGTATATAAATAAAGATTGGATGGGTTAGTATTTAAATAGACTTTTGTGAGTAATTAAAATGGATTTATGTTCAAAACTCACAAAATAAAATTTTTAACCATATTTTACCTTTTAAAAAGTATTTTATCAATATCCACAAGTAGTTTTTAAATTGATACACGTAGGGATTCGCATAGGTTTTTGTATGGGATAAAAAGAGAGTTTTTGGTAGAACCATCAAAAGTCAGAGACCAACTTTATTTTGGCTAACTTAGAAAAAAATAAACCAAAATTATTCTAGTTATATTAATAAAATAATAAGGATCTTTTAATAGTTAACTCTCCAAGCTAACCTTGGACTGAGTTGATCGTTAGTGTATCAACTCGTTTCATCATCCTTTCTAACATTAAAATAATATATATATATATATAATATTGTTATGAATTTAGTTTTTCTAACAATGACAACAATTATTTAATGAAAAATATTTTATATTTGAAAATGACATTTGGATTATTCTTTTAAATTACGTCCATTCTATTTTCTAATTCATATAGATTTTCTTTTGGGTACTTAATGTTTAGACTTGTTTATTTACCTTCATATTTGTTAACACTCTGTTTTATAAACCTTAATTATATAAGTTCCTGACTTATAAATTTTGAGTTAAAAAAAAAAATTATGTAAAACTTTTCCTAGCTTAATAAAACACAGTGTAAACTGGCATAAAATGATATAATCATAATTATATAAGTTTTATTATAATAATAAATTGTATTTCTAAATAAAAATATATTATTATATAATTATAATTTTTTAAATTAATTAAATTCTTTTTAATACTTTTAATTTTTTAAAAATTATATATGCTTAATTTTTGTGTAATTTTTGGATAATTGTTACTATAAGTAGTAATAAATATTTTTTAATTTGAACTTGATAAGAAATTAAAAGTAACTCACAAAATGCTTAAAATAATGCAATAATTAAATATCTATATGATCAAAATAAGTAATACTAGATAAAACAAAATTAACGACATTAAGAAAATGTATTAAAATATAATGGATAGAATGGAATAAAATTAAATTACCTAAAAGCTAAAGGCTTAAATTGACTTAAATAATAGTTTGTAAGTTAAAAGTCCCTAAAATAAGCTATCTTAATCTTAATGTATTACAAAATACTTGTTGTTAGTTTTGAAACTTTAAAGATATTAAGTACTAAGTGATGATGTTATGATAATGAATAATAAAAATGAGATGTAATAGAGGTATTTATAAGGTTTGAGCTTTTATATGATGATTATCTAAGTCTTTTAGATACAAGTATTTATAAGTCAAATACACAATTATTTTAAAATGAATTTTAAAATATGAAAAACTTTTTTAAATGTTTCAAGAACAATATAATTGATTATTTACTTTTTAATTGATTAAAACATAAAGTTGAAAAGTTTTGTCTAAGTGATTTAATGGATTATTACATTTGTTTACTTGGTTAAATCATAAATTTATAATATTTTATTTTTTATAAAATAATGGATTAAATGTTAATATAATCAATTCAAAGCGTCAAATTCAATTTTAATTTGTGAATTCAACACTTTGAAAATAGAGCACCACTCGATGTCTTGATACAAGATTAATGTCTTGATATAAGATTTAAGATGATTGTTATACAATTAGAAGTAATATAATTTGATTTTTTTCAAAGAGTTTCTTTCACTCTTTTTAGGTTTTCAGGATTTGATTATCAAAAATTATGTTGTTGAATCTTTTATAAATTTTGCGTGAATAAGATTGGTAAAATGTCTCTTGTTTTTTCCTTTTTTCTGCTATAGTGTTCCAGCAGTGATTTGTAAGTCTTGTTGTTCTTAGTGATCAAGAGTTGATAAGCTATATATTATATTGGATTGTAAAAATTGATATGGTCAATATCCTGTAGGTGTTCATGTTTGTTGTTGTTGTAAAACATACTTGATAAGACATATACCATCTTGAGTGATACAAATTTAATATCCTTTTGAGGTGGGTCAAGAGTTGATAGACATATATTCTCTTTATGATTTATAACTATTAGAGTTTGATATCCTTTTGTCGTGTATGTCTTCTTCAAAGTTTATCATGAGTTGATTCTTATTTGTATTATCTTTAAAAGTTAGTGAAATCATACAATTATCAGATTGAATTAATGAAATATTGTTGATGTGAACTAATATAATAACTCCTATACAATATTTTTTCACATTTTTATAGTTGTGTTGCAACCAATTCTTTCATAAATTTTGCTTCCACTTGTAATTGCATTATCTTTTCCATCTTAAAGAAGTTTAAAATGAATTAGAAGAAATGAGACTTTTGTAAAAAAAAATTGAAATGAAATCATCCCCTTCTTGGTTTAATCAAGTTTTTTTTTTTCTTAGCACTCCTGCATTAGTCAAACTAACTTATAAACTAGTAACCAACTTATTGATCTTACCAAACACCATCTAACATGTTATTTTTTTATTGTGTTAAAAACTTATTTATTGTTATAACTTTTATCTTATTACATTAATGTGTATATTAATTATGAAATACTTTATTTGCTTGATATATTGTTTATAAATATTGTTGCAGTTTAATAAATACATGTATTTACCTATTATTCTATGTGCTTTCATATTATCTTATAGGCTTAAAGGAAAAATATAAAATAAATTATAATTTTTTAATTTAAAACATTCATTTCTTTATATTCCAAAATCATTTCTTATATCGTTTTTATTAAAGCATACAAATTAGAAGATAACATATTATTAGAAAATCTTATTGTATCAAATTTTGATTTTTAGCAAGTCGTTTTCCTTATAGGTTTTAGTTGTCATATTTGAATTAGATCCCATTCTGGATCCATAATGATATATTTAAACTTTTTTAATTATTCTAAACTTTTATGTAATAAAAGTTAACTAAATACTTTATTTGAAAATAATTAAAATTAATGAAAATAAAGTAGTTAAGAGATTGAATCATGTGATTAATCATTGATATTAGATTAGTTTGATATAAAATTTTATTTTGATTGAAAAAAGAGTATAATGATGACGACCTAATAAATACATGTCATTGTTTTACGAAATTAAGTATATAGAGGTGAAAACATATTTGAAGATATGTATAAGATTTATGTATTATGTTGTAAACATAAGATTGATTTATAAATGAAAATTAGTTTGACAAATATCACCTTTTACAAGAATGACATTATATTTTATGAGTGTATGTAATAAATTAATATATTAAATTTTATGTAAATCCTTGAGTTTAGTGAGATTTGTTAATTTGAAATAAGTTATAAAATGTTACTTTGATATTGGAAATCTTTAAAGTTGATGTTTGAATGTTATGTTATTTATGGTTGAGTACTTGGAATTTAATTAAATTAAAACAAGTATAATTTGAGTAGTATGTATATACATTGAATTAAAACAAATATAGTTTGAGTAGTATGTATACACATTGAATTAAAATAAGTATAATTTGAGTAGTATGTATATAAAAAAATTTATCTTAGATTTAAATTCCTTAAGTTATTGATGACAAGGAATTTCGTTGAAGTTATTGATATTGATTGATAGTTTGAGAAAAAAAGAAAAATCAATTATCTTTCAGATAAAGATGTACAAAGACAAAAACAAGAGAAAGTAGCTATAATTTTAAACTTCTGATTTTATTGTGTGATTAAGTCAGATTTACATAAGGAAATGATACTCTTTAACTTAGAAACATTATATTTGTAGATATTTTTTATTTAATATTACTTAACTTTTTCATTTTTACTCAATGTGGTACTATATTTAGATTTGAATTTTAACATAATGCTCTCATGTGCTACTATATTTAGATTTGGGTTCTTAACATAATGCTCTCAATGTAGAGGTACTGGGTGACTCGTGTTGGCTTTAGTGGTGACACCTAAATAAACTATTCCATTCCATATCATTTTACTTGTGTTATATCTGATCTGATACAGAAAAACCACTTACTGCTACATTCTAAAATTACAGTTTTTTTCTTACCTTGTACTTACCTTGTAGGATAATAGGAGTTTTGTTTGTTGTTGAATTCTTAATGCAAAGAAACCCTTCCATCAACATTAAGTTCAGCTTCTCTGGCCCAAAAAATAAAGCAGCGAATTTTGGCCTGACAATGGTGTATAAACAGCATTTGTTTTTCATATTGAATTTCATGAATTATCTTACAAAGTTTTCTGTTCTTTGTAGAGGAAGGAAGGAGATGTTATGCGGAAATCGCAAGGGGCAGGCTTTGTTGGTGGCTTTTTTAGCACTTACAATCAGTGGGAACAAAGTCCCTGAATTGCTCTGAATACTTCCATGTCCGTGCACATATACATGTATATTTGTGGTAACTGGCACAACTCTCTCAAATTCCTTTCATCTAAACAAAACTCTTGCTAGTCCTTGCCAAAGATGTATTACTTAAGTTACTCAACCCAATGTGGGACTTTATATTTTAAGTTCTTCAGAAACACTTAAGAAACTGAAAAAAGAAATACGAACATACTCACCCTAATACACAGTATTATGCATTAATTTAATTTCTACCCTTCACTTGTATAAGTCATGCTTCAATTTTGGGTCTGTTTCTTTAATGATGATCATCAAATATACAAGATTTGAAGATGAACACGAGAGAAGATCCTGCTATTCTGAGAACCTATTTGGTTGCATCCACAAGTACAGTTATTATTATTTTTTAATCCTCTTGCAATTGCAAAGCCTAGTCATGCAGAAGAAATGAGAAGATGCTTAGAGTTGAGATTCTACCCCTAATTTCTTTCAAGCTATTCAGTCACAGAGCAACCACATTCATCATCCTCAGTATCCTCACTAATAGAAGGCCAATCATTGGTGAAAAAACACTCAGTATCACCTAAAGAGTGGTGTGAGAGCATCTTTGGGACACAGCCTTCAATTGTTTCTCCAAGTCTTTGTTTGTAGGACAAGAAATGGTCACGGCAATTTGGTAGGGTCTGCTCAATCTGCCTCTTGACGATGTTGCAGAACTTTATGACAGCAACTTCATGACAGCAACACTGCTAATGATTGATCAATTGCTCGGTTTTGCACAAGGATGTTACTAAAGGAAAAGAAATGCTGTTTTTCGGGTTCTGGAATTAGAATATTAATACTGAAGTTGGCGTAATGTTCCACACTCAATAAGCATAGGTTTCATCTTGGGCCATCTTACTACACAATGCTTAGGATTGATCAAAATTCACTTGGTGAAGTCATAAATTGTACTTTAGTTTATGGACCAAATCCTGTACTTTTGTAATTGGATGGATCATATCCAATAATTCTATGCTAATGCATCAAACAATAATCTCAATGCTACAGACTTGATTTTTTTTTTCATCCATTAGTTGGAACGTGTTTAACTTTGATTCAGCAAGGCACAGCTTGGATGGTGTGCCTTTTCTATTATGGTGACATAACTAAACTAGTCCCACATCGACCAATACTGTAACAGAGAACTAAAATAGGATGTATAACTGTTTAATGTTTTGGGTTTAAAAAGCATGATCCTTCAGGCAGTTAACGGGATGTGATGAGTGGTAAAAGCTTGCATCTAATATGCAAGAGGGGTGCCCGCCCTAGCCTGGTTACGACTGTGGGGCACTCTTTCTTAGACCATCTGATCCCTAATTTATAAATAGTATGAGATTAAAATCTCAATGTTTACTTAAATTTTAATTTTTTAAAAGGGTTATTAATTTTTATTTCAAATATAGTTATAATAAATCAATAATTGGCTAAGGAGTTTGAATGTTTTTTTTTTTCATGTATGTTTTTTTATTTATTTCTAATATTTCTTTTATTTCATCTCTTTAATATATTGTTTGTCTTAGGTTTAAAACTCTTTAATTTATTTAATATATTGTTTGTGTTAGGTTTAAAACTATTTATTAAAAAATTACATATAGAAAAATATGAAATTTATTTAACCATATTTACAAAATTCTAATTTTTTTATAAATATATAAAAAGGTTATAGTATGTAAACCTTCATCAACAATTCATTTCAAAACATAAAGAATTATGTTTCAAAACATAAAGAATTATGAGTAAAGCAAACTGTGCATTTAAACACTTATTTTAGGAATAATATAAAATCTCATGTCCTTTTCTCTCTATATATATATATATATTATTTTTTATCACTGATTTATAGTTGTAATTTTTAGGGTTTGTAAAATATTAGTTTTCAAATTTTACATCACTAAAGAAAAATTTCAATAATTTATAAGTAATAAAAACTTTCAATAGTTTATTTAAGATTAGTATACTTTTTCATTATATATTATTGAAAACTTTAAATAATATTTTTAAGTTTTATTTTTTTAAAATATATTAAAAATATAATTCAACTCTTTTATTGTGTTATAAGAGTTATCTATTTATTTTTATGTTTGTTTTTATAAACATCTAAGCAAGTTTTACTAATCCACTTATGTAATTACATTTTGTATATGTTGGATTTGATGATTGACTTCACTTCACTTCACTTCAGTTTTTTTTTTTTTTTTTTTTTTTTTAAATTAATCTTATTAGAGTTCATTTACTTTCAATCTAATCAAATAAATATATAAATATGTAATAAACTTTATTATAAGAATCAATTTTATATGTTTTTCATGAGGATGTTTCATTATTCTATCTGAAGATAATATCGTAAAAATTGTCTTTAATAAAAGAATGAAATAGTTTAGTAGATAACTTGGTTGAGAGACAGTATGAATATGACTTATGCTATATTGTAATAAACAATATACACATTACACACAAATTAAACAGTTTTTCTACATAATATATTTTATTTATCAAATATATTTATTATTTGTAATTTCATATTCATTTATTTTAATAATAATTATTAAAAAAATACATTTTTACACTTTGAGCAAATTATCATTTAATAAAATATCAGAATTTGCTTAGTAATAAGAAAAGAAACCCAAATTTATATATTCCAACTTTACTTCTATTATAATCAAATTATTTTATAACACAAATAAATAATAAATTTAACTATTCTATTTTTATATAATACATATAAAGGTTCATAAAATAATAAAATAATTTGAATATATATATATAGCATAAAATCAAAATAAATATAAGTATTAAATTTTATCTTGTTAAATAACTAGAAAAAAAAAACGCAAGAGCATGTATGATCATAAACATCTTTTAATTTATTTTCGTAATATTCATTATTTACTTTAATAAATATTTTACCTGTAATTAAACTCTTTATAATTATTTTTTAACAAATGAAAATTTATTTTTATTATAAGTACAATAATCATTAATTTGAAAATTATATTTGCTTTGCACAAAGTTCAAGTAAAAAATCTTATATAAAGAATAGTTTGATGATTTAGGTTTTTTCTAAATTAGTCACCATCTCTTCAGAAAACATTTCCCCTCCCTTTCTCTGACTTCTTTCTAAGTCCCTGATCGTACTTTTCGTTAGACTCGTGACGGTGAGTATTACAATAAAGACGTCCGATTAGAAGTTCAAATAGAGTAAGTTTAAATTGTGCTCTTTTCCTTATTTCAGTTCTCGGATTCTTCCATTCCCATCTAGGTGTGTTGCATGTGATGTTTCATGCTTCAGAGTGGATATTTGTTAACTCAGGAGTCTAATTATGTGATTAGATCTGTAAATAGGAACTCTTGGTACATCTTATGATATTTTTACAATCTTTTGAGATTGAAACACGTTTTCTAGGTGGTGCTGTTCTTGAATAGATAAGAAAAATATCTGATTTGTAGAATGTTAATCTTAGATTTCATTAGAACATTAGTGTAGGGGGAAGATAGGTTGAAGTGACTTGATTTCCTATTTGCAAGTTTGAAATTAGGTATTTCGATTAGCTTGAGGATTTACTTTAATTTTTGTATGATAACCGTGTAATGTGAAGAATAGAGGAGATGCTGATGAGTGATAATTATGTATATATTAAAATGAAATAGATGAATTGAATGTTAAATCGAGAAAAATGTTAAGTTTTCAATTTTTATGTTGAGACATCGAGTCATGTCATATCAGATGCGTGGGAACATATTAAAATTATTATTTTTAAATTTAATCACGTAGAACATATATATAACTTATAAATAATTTGATGAATGTAATATATATATATATATATATATATATATATATAATTTATTATTAATCACATATAATCATAGTATAAATATCAAATCATGTTTTACTAATCTACCTTTTTATAGGTTGGGTTTAGTCAATGACTCCACCTGAGTTTTTTTCGATTAATCTCGTTAGAGTTCATCGATTCTTTTTTATAAAAGAATGAAACAATTTAGTACATAATTCGAGATAAAGTGAATATGGTACATGTTATATTAGTTACAAATACTTTGCACATTACACATAAATTAAGGTACAATCTTTTATATAATATATTTTATTTATCAAATATATATTTATTATTTATAATTTTATATTCATTTATTTTAATAATAATTATTAAAAAACCCCAATTTACATATTTCAATTTTATTTTTAATATAATCAAATTATTTTATAACACCATTTCAACATAATGAACAAATAAATAATATAATTAATTATTCTACTTTTATATAATTCCCAAAGTTACTTAGAATAATATATATATACATATATATTAACTCTAATTAAATTTTTTTTTGCCCTAACATATGAAAATGAAAATGGCAAACACTGATTCGGAGAGAGCTGTGGTTGATGAATGGAAAAGAAACCACAGCAAAAGACAAAACACAGAATATTTATGTATGTTAATAATGTAAACTTCGTGAGGAAGGCATTGGAAACAGAATCAGAACACACTTGACCCGTTAAACTGCAATTCCACTGCACAACCGCAATTTCACACCTTCAAACACAAACCGGTAAAACTCTCTGTATCTTCATCGTCCACATCCCTTTTTCAAATATGCATACATTATGAGTCTCAGTAGTTTATGAACCATTCTTTTAAAGAAAAGGGTGTTAATTGGGAGTCAGACTCAGCGCTTTCTTGATTCGATAACAGCGGTGTCTTGAGTTTAGTTTGGTTAGTGGGTAAGCTTCTGACATTAATGGGCTGTGCTTTCTCCTTTTTGTCTGCAGATTTTCTTTTAAACATTCTATTTGGAATTTGATTGATTTTTGCATTGTGGGTATGTCAGAATTACTATAAGATAGCATTTTGCAGCCATTTGATGTGGTCACATGTCATAGCTCAAAGAACAAAGAAACTAATTGTATTGAATTGATTAGAATGATAAAAGATGCAAAATGAGAGATTAAGCAAATGTAGTGATTAGAGTCCAACTAACCAATTTTCAACTAAATAAAAACCAAACTAATCATTCATTTTCAAATTAATATCGTGTAGTAGTGAGTGCTCCAAAAAAGTCATTGTTTTTAAAATTCCTTGTTAACTAACTGTTAAACTCTTCTTTACATACTCAGGGAAGCTCCTAAATTCTTGTAATTTTACTTAAATTATTGATTTAGTAGATGAGTCAGGAAGTTTGAAATGAAATGTTTATTTTCTGTTTTGTTATGAGTTTCCTTCTTGAAGTTATTTCCCGTGATTTCCTTCTTGAAGAAATTGATGATAAAACTGCGCCCATGACTTTAAAAATCTCGGAGGTTCTGGCCGTTGTGGATAGTTTTTTAAAACCTTGCACTCAAAATCAATCAATTTTTCATAAGCTCTTCCAAACACATGCTTAAAACCTTGATCTTGATTTGTAATTCTTTTAATCAACCTTAATCTGAATAATGTTTTTCTGATTTATCATCAATTTCTTCTTGATCTGAATCAACTTGTTTCATTCTTCTGCTGCACTATAAACTGTTGAGTGGGAAAGTTGTTGTCATATTTTAGTCAGGTCGTGGCCGTGATGGCCTGTTCAAGATGAAATTTGTTTCTAAAAGGTTAGTTTTTTTTAATGCATATCTTTTTGGAGCAAGGAAATAATGTAGAAGTGGTGAGGTAGGATATGTGGTGACTGTCTGAAGAAGGTTTTTCTTGACAGAATTTTCTTGAAGAAAAAAAAAATCAGTTAGTAAAAATGCTCTCATAATTTGCTAAATATAAAAATCCATGTTAAGAGTTCAAATCCATTTCTCTACGTGCATCTGGCTCTCCCTGTTTATCAATGTTTTTATACTCATTAAATTTGCTATTTTGGATGACTGATTTGTTGATTTATCTTTAAAAATATTTTTGTAACCATAGTTAATCTATAATTTTTCTAGAGCTGATATTACTGCGACCTCTTCATGATCTTAAACCCCTCACTCTGAATCTTCATTAGATGATTATTTTTTTGGCTAATACTATATAGGCTTCCATTTCCCACGCTGTATTTTTGTTCTATAATATTGATTATGAGGCATTTTCAAAGGGTTAATCTAACTTGCAAATTTTTGTGGCCTAGAGTTTGCTGACTATTGAGGCATGGATTCAGGAAGTGAAAAGGATTCAGTGGTGACTCAGATCAGCATTGGTGGATTTGACAGTGAGGTAAAAGCAAGCGATCTGGTAAATTATTTGGAGGATAAAATTGGACTTGTCTACAGGTGTAGGTTGAAGACTTCTTGGACCCCTCCAGAGTCATATCCAGAATTTAATATTACTGATACTGCAAAGATTAGGAGAACAGATGACTATAAGAAAGTCGAGCCTCATGCCTTTGTCCATTTTGCATCTCCAGAATCTGTGACTGCTGCCCTGAATGCTTCAGGCTGTTGTGATATGTTTTTAAAGAATAAATCCTTAAAGGTCAGCTGCGGACCTGAAAATCCATACTTCCTGAACAAAAGGAGGAGAACTACAATTCCTTTTAAGATGTCTGATGTAATTGTTGAAATTGGGACTTTGGTTAGCCCAGGGGAGTTTTTTGTTGCTTGGAAAGGACCTGATAAAGGAGTAAAATTTCTAGTGGATCCTTTTGATGGCATGTGCAGGTTTTGTTTCACTAGAGATACTGCATTCTCATTCAAAGGTATAGAAAGAAAAGCAGTTATAAAGTGTGATTTTCAGGTGGGATTCCTAGTTAGAGACATTAATGAAATAAGGAGATATAATGATGCATCATATCTGGTTGTTTTATTACACCTAGCTTCTTCACCTTGTGTTTGGTACAGAACTGCCGAGGATGACACTGAAGATTTAGTACCATTTGATTTGCTAGATGATGATGATCCTTGGATTAGGACCACTGATTTTACTCCTAGTGGGGCAATTGGTCGATGCAATTTTTATAAAATTTCCATCCCTCCTCGGCATGGTGCAAAATTGATGAAGGCCATGCTTTATCTGAAAGGTCAGAGAGTGCAAATGCAAGAGCTTCCACTTAAACAGACTCTTAGAGCACTGAATGAACCTGATTTTGGCACGCCTATGTCAAATGCTTTCTTCTATATAGATTCTCAGGTGGACATTGCTTTTGACATAATGTTTTTGGTCAATGCTATTGTACATAAAGGCATATTCAATCAGCACAGGTTGTCAGATAGGTTTTTCGAATTGCTAAGAAATCATTCTAAGGAGCTCAACGTGGCTGCTCTGAAGCATATATGTTCTTACAAGCGCCCGGTATTTGATGCAGCTAAGAGGCTAAAATTAGTTCAAGAATGGTTGCTTAGAAACCCAAAACTTTATCAGATCTCTAAGCAGTTGGATGATATTGCTGAGGTTAGAAGATTGGTTATTACTCCATCAAAAGCGTATTGTATACCACCTGAAGTTGAACTGTCCAACAGGGTTCTCCGAAAATACAGAGAAGTTTCAGATTGTTTCTTGAGAGTAACCTTTATGGATGAAGGCATGCAGACAATTAATGTGAATGCCCTTAACTATTATGTTGCTCCTATTGTGAAGGAAATCACATCAACCAATTTCTCTCAAAAGACAAAAATTTATCAAAGGGTGAAGACTATCTTGGAAAACGGATTTTACTTTTGTGGCCGAAAATATTCATTTTTAGCCTTTTCATCCAATCAACTCAGAGATCGTTCTGCTTGGTTTTTTGCTGAAGAAAAGATAAGATGTGATGAAATACGGAGTTGGATGGGCAAGTTTAATCAGAAGAATGTTGCAAAGTGTGCTGCTAGGATGGGACAATGCTTCTCATCTACCTATGCAACAGTTGAAGTTGTTGCAAATGAGGTTAACTCCATGCTACCTGATGTTGAGCGGAATAATTACGTTTTCTCTGATGGTATTGGTATTATAACTCCTGATCTTGCAAGGGAAGTTGCAGAAAAATTGAAATTGGACAATGTACCCTCTGCTTACCAGATTAGATACGCTGGTTTTAAAGGGGTTGTAGCCTCTTGGCCTGCTAAAGGGGATGGGATCAGACTTTCTTTGAGGCCTAGCATGAACAAGTTTCAATCTACTCATACTATCTTGGAGATCTGTTCTTGGACTAGGTTTCAGCCTGGTTTTCTTAACAGGCAGATTATAACATTGCTTTCAGCACTGGGTGTGCCTGATGAAATATTTTGGCAAATGCAGGAGGCAATGCTTTGGAAGTTAAATCAAATGCTTGTGGATGCAGATGTCGCTTTTGACGTTCTTACCAAATCATGTGCGGAGCATGGGAATGCTGCAGCAATAATGTTAAGTTGCGGATTCAGTCCCCTGACAGAACCTCATCTTAGAGGTATGTTAACTTCCACACGTGCTGCACAGCTTTGGGGCCTTAGAGAAAAGTCCAGGATTTTTGTATCATCTGGGCGATGGTTGATGGGTGTCTTAGATGAGTCGGGTGTGCTTGAACAGGGGCAGTGCTTTGTTCAAGTGTCTACTCCTACTCTTGAAAATTGTTTCTCAAAGCACGGATCAAGATTTTCAGAGACAAAGAACCTGCAAGTAGTTAAAGGTTTTGTGGTTATAGCCAAAAATCCTTGTCTTCATCCAGGAGATGTACGAGTTTTGGAGGCAGTTGATGCCCCCGATTTACATCATTTATATGATTGTCTTGTTTTCCCTCAAAAGGGTGACAGACCCCATACAAATGAAGCTTCTGGAAGTGACCTTGACGGGGATCTATATTTTGTCACGTGGGATGAAAATCTCCTTCCACCAAGTAAGAGGAGCTGGATACCTATGGAGTATACCGCTCAAGAAAGCAAACTTCTGACACGTCAAGTCATGACTCGAGTATGTGCTTTTTGAATGTCATTGCATGAAGTTCCGTAGTTAACTAGCTGGATGTATGCTTTGTTCTATACTAGGAGAATATTAAATTAGTACTGTTAATTTTATGCATGAATTATTCATAATAGCATGCATTTGACTAGTAATTCGAATGATATATTCACTACAGGGACTTGCCTATAGTAATAACATTTCATATTGCAGGATCTAATTCTATTCACAGTTATGAAATCATAGAGTTTGAGGTATATGTTGCAAATGTGTTGTCTTGCACATGTTTATATGCTGTACATATTGTTCTCTAATTTGTCTTGTGGCACATATGGTGTGATTTTTCTTGTCGACGATGTATTGCAAAAATGAGTCTGCAATTTAAATAGTGTTTGTCTTTCATACTGTAGGACATCATAGAATTTTTTGTCAGAAACATGGTAAATGAAAATTTGGGTGCTATCTGCAACGCACATGTGGTACATGCTGATTCCAGTGACTATGGTGCCTTGGATGAGAAATGCATACACTTGGCGGAGCTAGCAGCTACTGCTGTTGATTTTCCAAAGACGGGGAAGCTTGTCACTATGCCCGGTCATCTGAAACCAAAACTGTACCCTGATTTCATGGGGAAAGAGAAGCACCAGTCGTACAGGTCGAAGAAAATTCTGGGTAGACTTTACCGGCGTATCAAAGATGCTTATGATGGAGAGATTGATGCACCCTATTTGAACTTTGGGTCTGGTGATATACCATATGATAAAGATCTTGAGGTTCCAGGATCTGCTGATTTTATTGCTGATTCGTGGGAGCTAAAATGCGCATATGACGGCCAGTTGAGTGGGCTACTTGGTCAATACAAAGTGAAAAGAGAAGAGGAAGTTGTTACTGGACAGATCTGGTCCATGCCAAAATACAACAGTAGGAAGCAAGGGGAGCTTAAGGAGAGGCTGAAGCACTCATACAGTGCCCTCAAAAAGGAATTTAGGCACACTTTTGAGAAGTTGAGTTCAGATGTTGGAGATTTAAGCGAGGAAGAAAAAAATTTGTTGTATGAGCAGAAAGCTTCGGCCTGGTATCAGGTCACATATCATCCTTATTGGGTCAAAAAGTCTCTTGATCTGCAAGATAAATCCCCAGAGAACCAAGAGGCTGATTGTTTGGGAAGCACGTTGATGCTGAGTTTTCCTTGGATTGCAGTTGATTACCTAGCCCGCATAAAGATAAGGGAACGGCATCGGAAATCTGGAAATTTTGATTCAACTAAGCCAGTTGATTCTCTAGCAAAGTATCTATCTGAAAGGTTATAGTTCCATTGATCTATCTTGCTCTTGCTACAAAGCCACTCTGCCATTCCAAATGTTTTCCTCAGCTTGTGTTGTATTGTATATCTCTCATGATGTGTCTTAACTTAAACTACTTTATTTGTGACTAGGATTGTTTCCAAGCAAGGAATTGCCTTTGCTTTTGAGACTGTAGTTAGTTACATTTCATACTTTGACTCTTATGTTCTACTGCAAGTCTTTTGACTGTGATATCGAATGTTTTGTTGTTTTTTGAGCTTTCTTAACTTACATTGCTCAATGTGATCTTTGTGTGAAGTATTCATATGTTCTAAACAATAGCTTATAATTACTGTTAAAAGTTCTGAGAATTATGTCAGAATTAAACTGGATCATCTGTTAGCAGTGAGGTGCCTGTGGCATGTTAGTGGAAGAGGCATATAAATTTAACTACGTTATACATGGATACATTTATGTTTCAATCTGAGCTTTACTAAGTATTTTACCTGAGCAAAATATACAAGATAAATTATTATTTTCTATAGCTCAAAAGGTATTATAAACAAACTTTTGGCTTAAATGTATCTTTAGTCTCTTTACAATGAGTGTGTTTTGATTTTAGTTTCTGTAATTTTTTATTTTTTATCCAGTCCCTTTAAAATTAGAAGTCATTGTTTTTCCTCCTTCAAAAAATTTAAAATGACTAATTTTGATCTCTAATATCTATTTCAGGATAGATAAATAATATGAATTTTACATATCTTAATTTATTTTAAAATATTACTTATCGATATTATATCACACCACTAATATATATTATTTGGAATTATCAGTTGACCAACAAAGGGGATGTCGCAAAATACAAGAGATCAAAAACAAAGATTTTCAATTTTAGAGTAACTAAAAATAAAGATTTATCTTATAAGGAATAAAATCAGAACACACTTATTTTATATTAACTAAAAACACAGTATAAGTTTTAGAACTTACAAATTAGATTATAAATAAAATTCCTAACAAAAATTATTTTAAATATATAAACTATGATTTCAAAATATAAGTAAATTTAAACGGCTTTGAGTTTTTAATTTATTTAAAATTTTATATGCATAATGATCAAAATATCGTATGATTCCGTTTTTAAATTTATCAAATTATAAAAATAAATCATTAAATTAAATAAATTTATAAAACCATCTAATTCCTCATGTGGAGGTGTAGCTAGATTAATATGATGTTTGGGCGAGACAAGACAATTATTTATGATAAAATAATTTATCAAATATTGTATTGAATTTGAAGCTAGTGATAAAGCTAAAATAATTCTATAATTATTTTTTATTTAAGTGCTTTAAGTGTTTAGATAACTTTAATTAAGCTCCTCGAACTCTTATGTATATCAGTTTCTTTTAATTCACTAGAGAAATTTGAATTATTTTTATGATTTTATTTAAGCTATTAATTTATCATGTCATTCGTGAAATTTTTTATTGTAATATTACATGTTAAAAAAATCGAAAAGAAAAAAATGTAAGAAATATTAAGTAAGAATGAGATATGAGCTTATTTATTTTCTCATGTCATAGGTGTATTATTTTTTATACAAGAATTAAATTGAAGTATTAGTTGGGAAAATTTAAGAGAAAAAATAATGAAAAGATCAAACAAAAATAAGATGTAGCTAGACTCAAAAAAAAAAAAATAACATCACCTTAATCCAAATCTTAAGACATTAAATATATTAGTTTTTTTTTATAAATTATTGAACTTTATAAATATCGAAGTTAAATCCTTTATATAAATTGTTGAACTTTATAAATACACTGGTATATATTTAGATATCTAATAAATTATAAATTTTCCGTTTAAAATATCGAAGTTAAATCTTTTATATAAATTATATGAAAGGATCATTTGTTGTCGTACAGAGAAGAAAAGCCAGCAACCCCTTTCATTTGACAAGCATGAAAATATGTGTTGAAATTGCAGAATGAAAGAGGCTCCCAAGATGGCTATGTACTAAACTTGTGTGAAATTAATTCTTCAATAGGAATTGCCCCACAATAGTACATGAAAGACATAGTTGAGATGACTCCTTTCTACACGCATAAATCAATTACATTAATATGCACTCACTGTAGCATCATGACTATTGCAATTGCAAGTCTTCAAAATTTTCTTTTGTGCCTTGAAATTTAACCCCAAATAATAAATGGGGTTCTTACCATAGTAATGGCAACAGTGCACACACTACTTTGTTCCTTGATGCATGGAGCATTTATTGATCAGCCAGCTACTTGTGTCATCTCTTCCTTTATGTCAATTTCTTCTTTATGATATAGTAGAAAATATAAGTGGCATCTACCCTTGCTAACTTCTGCTAAATGTAGACCACAAAAATTAGATCGTGGCTGCTGACCAGTACCTTCCATTCATTTTGTTGCTTAAAAAAAGTGGAATATGAAAGTTAGTGTTTGCAACAATGAATGATATATATATATATATACATCAATTTAATCTTTGAAAATATATTTAAATGATTATCATGTTAGCCACTTATTGAGATTCTAATTATTTTAGTGTCTAATAAATTTATAAAAAATAATCAGAATAATAAAGGTTTGATGATTTTGATTTTAAAAATTAAATGACATTTTTACTGTATATTAAATTAGGTTGACTCACTAAGTCTTTCTCCATCATAGCTCAACTTGGAAGTTAGATACATCAATATAATTGTTATCACAGTTACTTTAGACAAAAATGGAGTGTGGCATGTGATTGTATAGTTGAAAAGTTTCTATTATTTTCATACTCGAATTCTTATGGTTGTCGTACGAACTTTATCTCATAAACATGTACAATCTGTGCATGTGATTACAGGTCAAGTGATGTAGGTAATAGAACTTTTTAATAAACTTCTTTACAAAACATTTATAAGAGAAGAGAAAGTTTCCATAAATTAAAATCAACTTATATATAGATTGAAAACAATTTTTTAGAAGAAAAGTTTGTTTTTCGTAAATATGCACGTTTTGTTTTCATTCTGTATGTGCTTTAAAACTTAGTATAGTTGGGTCTTTGTGCATGTTATTTTCCCTTGTGGATCCCTCGTTAACTTCTGTCTTTTATGAGGAAGAAGACCTTTCCTCAAAATTTCTAAACCTAACCTCAGAGGCAAGGAATAATATTCAATACAAGGATAGCATCCTAAGCATATAGGCATGCTGATGTATTTTATGCCCTACTAAAAAAAATCATATTTTGTAAAACTTTTTCTGTAAATATTTTGTAAACTTTTTCAAAATTCATAGCAAAATCCTTAAGAAACTTGTTCTTACAAACTTTTGTAAAGTATTTACTGAAAAATGTCTTCTGAAATATGAAAGATTATGGGAGTGATGACTATCAAATCTGAATACATACAATATATTTAATACCGAAATTTAAAGTTGATTTACTTGAAACGAGTGTCATAAATTTTTTCACCATTTTTGTTCAAAAATAGAAAAGATAAATGAAGGTAATAAATTTATTATGATTAATCATTTAAAAATAAGATTAATATAATAAGTAGACTGTATGTTGTCTTACAGTTTACAAGATATCTCATGTTATAAAGAATTTATTTCTCAAGGTGATCTTTTATCGAATGATAGTGTAAAAAGTGTCTACTATCTTGATGGATAGACTTTTCTTCTTCTTCTTCTAATATTATTAAATTTCAGAAAGATTTTTAAGATTATTCTTCCAATGCAAAGAGACAATTATGTCCTTTCTTATATATTATTTAAACTGTTTCATAAAATAAAAATAGTAATTCCTTTAATTAAAAATCTAGAAAAAAGGACCACAACACTATATTGTTATTTTCATATTCTGATTTCATAAAAAAGTATAATAACATGAGTTTATAATTATTAATTGAGACAAAATGCTTAGAATAAAGTGTACAAATGAAGGGAAAAGTTAATAAATAATAAATAATTTTATATTTAACTGAATAAACAAATTGAGATATTGTTTTTCTAAATATAGTTTATGACTATAAAATTTAGGTAATAAAAATGAAGGAAAATTAGAGCAGATAGGCTATTGAATAATTCAACAAGGTCGATGAAATTAAGGAAGGTTCATAGGTATGCAAAAATGGTAGCACTCCAGGAAAGGATTTTTGACTGTAGAAGTACAACTGTGTTCTTGAATATGATACAGTGTTAGGTGGTTAAAAATCAGCAGGAGAATAAATTTAATGTATTTGATAGATATGAGAATGTTGCATTGGATAAATCAATTTATTTAGTAAGATTTGAAATAAATGCGTTTGAGAGAAAGTTGACATAACATCTGTGTAGAAAAAAAAAAACAATACAATTTTGATAGTTTGAGTACATGCAGGGAACACCAATAGAAACTCAAGAAGAGTATAGATAACATGGAGGGTGACTTTATATATCTAAAAGTAGAGGGAAAGAGATAATTTATAGTCTGTATACAGAAGAATTAAAAATGATTTAGATGTCAATGATTTATCTATATTGTAAAAATTACATTAGAACATTTTAATATTGTATAAAATATTTTTTAAAAAATTGAATTAGTTTTTGTAATGAAAAATTAGGCACTAAATTTATTTATTGTACAGTAATTGAATCCAGAAATATTTTTCTCATTGATAAAATCGTTAAAATATTTAATCTTTCCTAATATGCTTTTAAATCTATATAATACTTTAGAATTTAAATTTTGAAAATGTTGAATTTACATAAGTTATAATAACATGAATAGTTAATAATATTCTGTCCATCAATTTTAAATACTTTTTTATAAGTTTAATATTCCAACTTCCATTTTAATTTCTATGATATTGTAGCATATTTAAACATTCTTAATTTTGAACATAAAACTTAAAATTGGTCTTTAAACTTCATCTTATAAAATAATTATTACAAATGCGAACAAATTTTAATTATCAATATAGGGTGCATTTTGTAACGTACAATTAGCATATTCCAATCAAGTGCAAATATATACTAAATAATTTTGTCAAATAAAATGTTTGTGGATTTCATTAAGAAGAAAAGAAAATGAAGAGAGATAAAATAATAAAGATAGAACAAAAGAGACAAAATGAGACACAGAGGATGGAAAAATATTTACATGATGTTCATAAAAAAAATCTAATGCATATTTGGATTAAAATTTGCAATCTTGAGTTTGATTTTATTTGTGAACTGATTTGAAACACGTGTGGTCACTCCTTAAAATAAGTTCTAAGAACAAGCCCATTAACTATATATACTGGAAAATTTATCAGACTAATTAGAAAAAAGAATAGATTGTTAAATATAAATAATAAATAGTATGATGTGATACAAAGAAAGAGGGAAAAAATGATAGTTGTTAATGCTGTATGATTGTGTGATGAATTAGGAAAAGACTGCAGGTGCAGTGTAACATGGTTTAGGAAAGAGGCAGAGAATCAGTACTAAGCTGAAAGAGGAAAAAGGATGATTGGGATGAGGAGATATGGTGAGGTTTTGAAAGCAGAATTATTCTCACAATCATTGCTTCAATTATGAATCGGAAATTGCAAACCTGTTAAGCCATGCATATATATAGATATGGTTATTGGGATGGTGTTCATGATTCTTTTACTTCAAAGGAATAGTTAAAATTGACACTTTATATACCAAGTTCCTTTTCTTGATCCTAATTCGATCCAATTTCTGATGCTTAAATACCACCAATCATAATATTGCAAAGTGTATTAAGTAACTATCAAGCTGGGCATCGTCATATCAGCACTTTTGACAAACATTTTTACAGAAACACAAAAGTAAACGAATTGAAAAGGATATATATATGGTTTGAGAAAAGGGAGGGAGTACTATTCAAGGAACTATATATGACACGGATTAAGGTTGCTTTTTTTCTTGTGGGGTTACCCGAGGAAGAAGTTGAAGCAGCATAAAGGTTGTTTCTAGTTCCAATTGAGTAGCTCTTCGATCATCTGCAAAGCGAGTGTATCCTCTTCTTCTTCTACTACTACTACTCCACTGTTTCCAGCAGTGTCATTAGTACTACTGTTTGGCGACCATGCTGATTCACCCTGGGTCTGCTTCTTGCCAAGCTCCACCCTCATGACCCAGTTGGAGCCAGAATGTGGTCCTGCACCTTTCTGCCACACTCCAATGTGGGAATTATCAGCATCTAGCCTGAGACAAGTGAGGGAAGGAGCAGGGTCTTTGCAGTACTTTCTGAGCTTTGTGCTGAGGAGTTCTGAGAGAGCTTTGGGAGATAAGAAAGTGTTGTCATGAGCAGCAGCAGCAGAAGGGGTGGCAGTGGTGGCAGTGGTGGCATCAGGTTCAGGCTGGTTCTTTGAAGTGGGGAAGTTAGTCTTGGCATTCTGGCCATTCATCAAAATGGCTGCTTGGTCATAAGCCCTTGCAGCAGCCTCAGCTGTCTCAAATGTCCCTAGCCACACCCTTCTCTTCCTGCACTCAAGAAAAATAAATAAAGAGAGAAAAAAAGGAAGTTGGGGTTAGTTGAATTGCACACACATGTAAAGATGTGGATGTTAGTAATGTTTGGAAGCAATGAATGATGTAAATATATGGAAGAAGCAGAAGCAGCATTGTGTGAGTAGCATTGGTTTAGAGTTTAATGAGATGATTACAGCAAAGGGTGGCGAATTTCTGACACCCAGGAGCCCCACTGGCGTTGCCTTACTCCTCTGAACTTCTTTGCTTGTACCATATCTTTGTCAAACAGGTGGTGTGTGAGGCTAAGAGAGAGAGAAGAAAGTAAGAAAAAGAAGGGAGGTGAAGGGAATTAATAGGGATTAGAGGTACAAGGTGTAAGAGGGAGGTCTTAACGAAATTTATATGGGTTGTCGGTGAGGATTGGACGGAAAGTTGAAGTGAAGTGTACAAATGCAATAAAAGTTTCACCTGCACAACTTTGATAAATCCATGGCTCCTTAACAACTCAAATTAATGACCACCTTGTAGGCCTCCTTCTGCCCACAAATATTATGCCATCACAAGCTGTGTTCCATTTTCTCCACAATTCTTTTCCACTCAGAGTGGTTAGCTTCTTTTCCTACACGGAATGTGAAAAAAATTAACCCAAAATACCCTCTCATGAGCCTAACGTCAAACTGTCAAACAAAGCCATCAAAAAAAGCCCCTTTTTTCATCACGTGAATTCTAAGTGATAAATGTTTTGTTTTTTAAAAAATTGTAATGAATATCACAGCTGAAAAACTTATACATGTTTGATTGGTTGATTTTCTTAACTAGAAAATTGTTCACAAGTCTTAAGCAATGATCTTAGTTACCACGTTTTATCATGGATTGTCGTGAAGTAATAGAAAGTTTTGCCCTTGAAAAACAGCCATGATCTCCTATTTTTGATAGGTGCCAAAGTAGGATAATCTGATCCCTTTTTTCTACCTTATATATAATCACTGGCTTGCTCAAAATATGGATGGACAGATTAGCCCTTAGACTAATCCAGGATTTCAAAATCCTCACCGTTTTCATTTACGACTCATTTAAAAAAAATACAAAAATAAAGAATTTTCTTGTTTTATGAAATTAATTTAAGTTTACAAATTTAATTAAATGACTCGTAATATATTAATAACTTACTCGAAATTTACTTGAATAGTTTTTATTTAAATGTTTAAATAATTGAGTTTACAAAATAAACTAATAACAATCATATAAGTGTGTGTTTTAATTTTTTTGAAAACAAAAAAATCATATATTGGGAACTCCGGGCCTAAATATTTAATAAACAGATTGTTTTTGTAAATAAATAAAAGGATAAGCACACAGGTTAGACACAAATTAGTGATTTCAAACATGTTCATCTTAGTATATCCAATCCATTTTGTTATTTCTAATTTTATGTGTATTATTTGTTTACAACAATAATTTACCTTTTCATTTGAAAAATACAATTAGTTTACTCTTATCAAATAGTCCATTCGATTAGCTAAACCACTCCAATCAATAGTTAATGGGGTCAATAATTTTAGTTGATACTCGATTTGAAATCTATTGGTGAGAATATAGGATTATACTTTTTAAAAATAGTAGGACATCGCAATTAGAAAATAGACACGCATAAATAATATAAAACTATATCGAATTGTTAGGTTCTCATAATGCCTCAAACATATTCCATGTCTCACCCGGAATCAAGAAAAATATTTTTTTAAGATTCTGAAAACTTCGAAAACATTATATTATATCTTTCATGAAGTTGTTAGTAATTAAAATGTCTTTTAATTTTATATGTCTATATTTATCAGGGAAACTCTTTATACATTCATTGAATTTAGTGAATATTCACCCGCAAAAATAGATTATAAGAATGTTTATAAATTTTTCATCACATAATATACTTAAAGAATATGATTTCAACACTTATAATATAGTCGTATAAAGTCATATTACTTTTCACGTAACTATCTTTTATACAAACATACCTTTAAATCTCATTCCATTCATTTTTCAAACTTATTTACATCATAATTTATTAACAATCATAATCAATTCTCATGAATTACAACATATATTCAATTGTATGGTACAACTCGATTAAGCGAAAAGCTTTAAAATAAATAAATCTTACTGTTAACTTCTATGTCGCTTGAACAATATATATAATATATCAAAATCTTAACAAAAGTAACATAATTAATAAAAAAAAATTATTTTACTTCATTTTATCTTAAATATCAATATCTTATTCAAAATTAAAGTAAACTTCACTTTCTTTTATTAAGAATAAAATATTCCACTAGTACATATAGGTGAGTCCATGTAATAAGATAAATAATATATAATAATTCATAAACAATTCTTCAAGATTCACTAGATTAGAATATTCTAATTCAAGTGTCAAGTTAAAATAGATTTGGACTTACCAAAATTAGTAACAAGTTTAAATTTACATGTTTATCTCCTTAACTCAAAACTTTAGACACATAAAAATATCAAAATCCTACAACTTTAAATGTGTTATGTTCGTTATTCTTGTAGTTACAAAACACAACTCAAAATCAACCACAAGACCACTTAAGACAATGAATAACTTATTCCTTGTCCTAATTTGATACATATCACAACATGCAAATATCTAATAACATTAGTCAACATCAATTAATCAATTTTCTAGATTAAAAAGGCAAATAAAGAAAATCCCTTAGATTACAGTTGACACGCCAGAGACCTGAGTTCACCCCCATTTTATTACTTTTCTATTATATCCTAAAACAAACCTGTGTTTGTCTACTGTACCTCTCTAAAATACTATTCTCACCCACTTAATTATCCCTATTATCATAAATCACTTGAATCTAAAACAAATTCACATACACAGTAATATATAAACAAAACAAATTTAAATATACGTAAAATTTAATTATCATTTATTAATTAATCTCATGCACTTATTTATTACACAAAACCATAAGTACTTTAGTTTCTTTTAAGCTTGCCTTCGAAACCCAAGAAGTACAGTTTTCTTTTTAACTTTCAAGTTGAAACTTTCTAAGGAAGTTAAATTATGTTAATAATTTTTATTCACAAGTACCAAACTAAATGTCAATTTTGGTATGTGAAAAGGTTCCATTCGAAAAAGATATGTATTGGACACAACAATAAATAAATAAAAAACATAAAACTTGCCATTTGATGCTGTGAGAGCCTTTTCAATTTGCTTCCCATTCCTTTGAAAATCTGATGCAAAGAAAGAGTCTTTGTAGATGCATTTAATGTCAAATTTAATACATACGACCAAACTTGATATATGATAAAACAAAACAGTTAATTTATCTTTCTTAAAAGTAATATTTTGTTGATTGTGTGAGAATACACATGCTAGCTTCTTGGACAAAGAAATGAACATCTTCCACTTCATGAGCCACCTTTTTCAGATTTCCATGGCATGGATCTGTGGGGAAACTTTAGACTTTTATTTTTTTCCTTAACATATAGAAACCACTGTATGGTAGCAGAAGCAAATATTTTCGATCTACATGAAGTATTACCCTTAAATATTTGCAGGTATGATTTTTTTATTTTTTTTTGTCGCTCTATGTATTAAGGAATTATTGTGTGGGCTAGTGATTTACTTCTAAGTAAAATCCATGATGTGAGTCACATTTTTCACTAATGAAAAATGTATAATTAGGAGTGCATAAATAAAATAAAAAGTTACAAATGATTGCTTTTACTGAGGAGTAATGCAACATAGCTTATATAGCCATTTCCTACAGAAAATTATCCAAAGAAAATCAATAGTTTGGATGGAGTATTTTATATATTGCTAAATGGAAAAAAGTATTTAACCCTCTTAATTTTTTAAAATGATACATATAGATTAATAGTGAACAAATTTATAGAAATTCGAAAATTGAAAAATAGAGGGGTATTTTTATTATTGATAATTTAAATATAATTTAACAAATACTTATATTTCTCACATAAATTTGTTTTTATCACACTCAACTTTGTCTTTACTATATTTATCAGATAATTAAAGATTTATTTTTCTAAAAATAATTTATCATCACGAAAGAAGTGTATTTGTATCTTACAAGGAAAAAAGAGAGGAAAAAAACAGTTTTTTTCACATACAAACAAATATACCCTAAAACAATTATCTCTTAAATTTTTCCAAGTCATGAAGACTTGAAACAAAAGGACTTAAATTAATGGTACGATTTTATTTGTTGAAATTTAGTTATGACTATCGTAACCACTTCGCTTTTTTTTTTTTTTTTTTTTTTTTTTTT
>Ga0209700_104386_pt1 | contig 25505 bp, 10 predicted proteins | sample SiratroredBW_FD_187528 | JGI IMG/M metagenome (GOLD analysis project Ga0209700, IMG submission 187528) | Root nodule microbial communities of legume samples collected from California, USA - Siratro red BW (SPAdes) (version 2) | ecosystem: Host-associated > Plants > Roots > Nodule | place: USA...
ATAGAGACATATGTAACCATGGTACCTTGGTTTCCTTTCAACCTCCAGTACACTGGTTTCATTTCAACCAAAATGATTACATACGAGTCTATAAATCAGTCATCAACATAACACATCAATTTCATCAAACAACAACCAAAATGTTCTCACATATTTCTTTCTAATATCATTACTTAAAACAGTTCAATTAATTATACCAAATCACAATAAATAACCAAATTCAATCAGTGCTCAAGGACCAGTCAGACCTGCAAGAAAGACTCGAGCACCGATAATTATATATCTGAGTCTTTTATTCTAGGGTTCTATTTGAAAGTAAATAACTAAAATAAGTTACTAGCTTCCTTACCTGATGAAGATCTCTACAACAATTCTTCCATCCCATAAAGATGTTAATCTCAAAATCTAGGGATCTAGCAAAAGTTATCAGAACAAAACTAAATTTTAGTATAATCTTAATTAAGTTGAGAGAAATACTTTTCTCAACTGTCTCTACTAAGATTGATGACAAAAACCTAAGGAAAAACAGAGATTAAGGGATCTATAGAGCAAATATGAACTTACTCTGTTTGAAATTCTGATCCGTTAGAAATTATCCTTAACTCCTTAGCTACTGCAGGTATATTTAAATTTTAAAACAGATGATGTATGGAGGGAGAAAAACTAAAGAGAAAGGAGAGAGATTTTTTAAGAAAGCGAAAGAGAGGCACGGGGGAGAGAGTCTGGAGGTCCAGGGCGTCACAAAATTAGAATTTCAAATTTTAATATATCTTATTCATTGAAATTATTTTTCCATTTATAGATTTATTTATTTGTTTTATCTCTAATAAATAAAAATACAAATTTTAATATTAATTTATATCGCATCTAATATGTTTGTTGGTGGTATATATACCAATAAATATAAACAAATCAAATTAAACTTAAATAATTTGAATGGAGAATTGTAATACCTAATTTAATCAAGTTTATTGTTTATTTAGTCGAGTATTGGGATTTTGTGATAAATCTATGAATCCAATCTAAGTTATCTCATCTATTATACAATATGTTTATAATTTTAACTTATTATTTATATTTGTTTTATAGAAATAAACAAACAAAATTAGAAACATTAAATATTTGTTTTCTTTCTTTGTTGTTTTAATCTCTGTACTCAAACATTTCTTACAATATTTTCGGTTGAGAACTCCTCCCTAAGTTTTTAATTTACATTTTGCAAATTACAACATAACTTTACTTCTTATTTCAAAGATAGATTCATTATAAATTCATTTATCTGTCTAGATTATTTTAAATAAAAATACTTTTTCTACAAGTTATTTTTTTTATAGTTAAACAACATAATGTTGAATTTCAACTACAAAAGTTTTGAAAAATCAAGCTCTAAACTTCAAACTGAATTTTGAACGTCAATAACAATATTTTTATATCTTTCATGTATATTTTTTTTCAGTTTAAGTTTTGATTTAATTTATTGAAAATTCATTATTTTATCAAACAACACATGTTATATAAATATTCAAGTCAAAATGCATTATAAAAGAAAAAAAAATATTTCAACAATTATAATTTTTATTTTTTATTTTTTAAGTGCCATTAGTTTAACCCATTGAAATTCAATTTGTTTTTAAATTTTAAATTTGATTGAAAAATGATATGAACCAATTAATCTTAAATAGTTTAAGCGGATTGTGTAATAAAATTGATATGAAACTCAATCTATATATAATAACGAATAAATGTCATTTGGGTTGTGAATACTAAAATCAAATATTTTTAATTATTGTCTTATGAATTTTAATATAACTAATAATATAAAATAAAATAAACCTATTACAGTTAAGAAGGTTTATTAACATGATAGATTATAAAAAGTAATATAAAATTTTTGTATAAATTTGATTTCTAATTACATTTTAGAAATGATTAATTTTATATTATTAAGAGTATAATTAAATTAATTTACATATTATAAATTCTTTACTACGGACCATCTTAGTAGTTTGATGGTTTTGATGGTTTGAATTATTTCTGATCAATTTAAATAATTAGGTTTGAAACATGTATACAAAACAAAGAAAGTTCTGGAAAAATTATAAAGATGTATTTCAAAATACCTTTTATTTAATAATCTTAAAATTATAATTTTAAGGTTTGAATTATAATTAAAATTATATATTGTAAATTTAATATGAAAAAAAGAGTTCAAAAAATCATAAAAATGTATTTTAAAATACCTTTTATTTAATAATATTAAAATTATAATTAAAAGTATATATTCTAAACTCTTTAATACGAGTCACCTTAGTAGTTTGATGATTTGAATTACTGATCAGTTCAAAATTCAAACACTTAAAGTTAGAAACCTATAGACTAACAAAAAAGAGAGTTCCATAAATCATAAAGAGGTATTTCAAAATACTTTTTATTTAATAACCTTAAAATTACATTTTTTTAATTATATATATATATATATATATATATATATATATATATATATATATATATAATTAAGAGTAAGAAAATTATTTATGTAGTATAGATTTCTTATTACACATCATCTAAGTAGTTTAAGAAAAATTACATTACTCCTTATCAATTTGAGAGTTATATCTATAGATCAAGTAAGTTCAAAAAACATAAAGAGGTATTTTAGAATATCATAGAGTAATATGAAAAATATATATTTTTTAAGACACAATTAATCTATTCAATATAGTTCAATCATTTAATCATATATTTTTCTATTAGTTTTATATACAAGATAAAATCATCTTAAGTATTATAAATTATTTATTATAGATTTCAACTGTCTAGACAAAAGAAAGAGAGTTAAGAAGATAAAGAGATATTTTAACATATCAAATTATATTTTAAGGATATATATATATTATCAAATTACTAAAGCATATTGGATTAATTAAATATATGCTTTAAGAAAAATTATATTTTCGAGTTTACTATAAAAAATTGTATTTAAAAAAATTATTCATTACTTTTTTTTTTCAAACTCATTTTCTCTCATATACAAGTTTTGAACCTAAGTACTTAAATTAATAAGAACTACACAAACCATCAAACTACTTAGATGAGTTGTAACAATAATTTTATAATACATAAAATGATTTTATCTTAATCTTAATTAGATATATATAATTAAAAAACTAGATTTCAAATATTTCTTAATAAAAAGTATTTTGAAATACTTTATTATGTTTTTTTAAACTCATTTTCTTTTCTGTACATGTTTCGAAACATGTTTCCAAACTAAGTACTTTAAATTGAAAATGAGTAATCAAAATCATTAAGGTATTGATTTGTAAGCAAAAGTTTAAAATGTTGACTTGGAATCTTGTAGTAACACCAATCATTTTGTACTAAGGATAATCAATTCCATATTAAATTTAATAAATCTTATATTAAGGGAATTTTAAATAATTTTTTCAGTATTTTTTATGTCTTAAAAGAAGACAAAGGAACGTGAAAATGTTTTAAAGTTGGACTCTTCATAAAATTAAACATAAGAGCTCATAGTAAATCCAATTCATATTACTTCAACAATATTAAAATGAAAATAAAAATAAAAATGAGGATATGTGTTTTTTTATTTAACAAAAAACCATAAATATAACATTAATATAAAAAGTGCTTTAACAAAAAGATGGTTAAGAATATTGTCTTGAAGTGACTAATAAATACAAAATAATAAAAATGAGTACACTTAAGTACAACATAACATCAAATTTAATTTATAGAAAATATAATTTTAAGGTATTTTGTAATTTTTAAAATTTAATTTTTAGTTACAATAATAAATGAATTATTTAATTCTATTATTTATTTTTAATAAAATAATATGACATTATTTCATTTTTAATTACAAATAATATCTTAAAATATTTCAGTAGTATTTAGAATAAGAAAAATACACTTAAATAAACTTCCTAAATTAATTAATATATTTTAAATTATTTGTTATTTTTTGGTAATACATTTCTATTAATTTGATATATAAGATAAAATTATTTTAAGGATTGTAAACTACTTCGTACAAGTTCAAACCATATAAATAAAAAGAAGAGAGTTAAGAAAATATAAAGGTATTTTAAAATATCAAATTATATTTTATAATATATTATTAAATGGCTGGAGGACATTGGATTAATTAAATATGTGTTTTAAAAAATTTAATTTTTAGTTACAATAATAAATGAATTATTTAATTCTATTATTTATTTTTAATAAAATAATATGACATTATTTCATTTTTAATTACAAATAATATCTTAAAATATTTCGGTAGTATTTAGAATAAGAAAAATACACTTAAATAAACTTCCTAAATTAATTAATATATTTTAAATTATTTGTTATTTTTTGGTAATACATTTCTATTAATTTGATATATAAGATAAAATTATTTTAAGGATTGTAAACTACTTCGTACAAGTTCAAACCACATAAATAAAAAGAAGAGAGTTAAGAAAATATAAAGGTATTTTAAAGTATCAAATTATATTTTGATAATATATTATTAAATGGCTGGAGGACATTGGATTAATTAAATATGTGTTTTAAAAAATTATATTTTTCAAATTATTTATAATATATCTTGAAATACCTCATTAAAAAGAGGTATTTTGAAATACCTCAATTTTCTTGTTTTAATGCAAGTTGATACAGGTTTCGAACCTGAGTGCTTTGAATTGATAAGGAGTGAACCCAATCATCAAGCTACTTAGGTGACCTGTAACTGAATGTTTACAATTTTAATTAAGAATGTTGTATAATACAAACAAGAGTCACAGATCCACCAATGAACTTATTATCTTTCCAAAAGATAAACAAAAGTCACAGATCCACCAATAAACTCATTATCTCCCCAAAAGATACTGGCAAGTGGTAACTCTAACAATCCATCTATATTAAATTTAACAAATATTAATTTTGACTTAAAATATTCTAGCAATACCAATCCATCAATGAATTTATTATCTTTTCAAAAGATACTTATGGTGGTAAAAATGTGTTTGTATCATTAAATTTAACAAATTTTATGTTAAGAAAATTTAAACTAACTTTTTGTAGTATTTTTTTTTATTTGAAAAAAAAAACTTAAATATAACATAAATACAAAGAGTACTTTAACAAAAACAAAAGTCAGATATAAAGTGTATAAGGATTGAAAGATCATTTAACAAAAGAGAAATAAAAGTCTTTTTTTTTTTCTTTGTTGAAATCCACATCCAAGCTTTAGGCTTAATGAGTTTTATAATCTTATAACAATTTAAATGATGTTGTTGGGAAGTGATATTATTTCTATGATGACATAAAGATTATATTATAGCAAACCATACCACTTTCCCAGCAACTTAGACTATTTTTCCTTTGAGAAAATAAGTACCTACTCCTTATGCATTTTAATGTAATTAATAATATAAAATAAAATAAACATAAATAATTAAGAAGGTTAATTAACATGTTAGATTATGAGAAGTAGTTTAAAATTTGATATAAATTTCATCGGTAGTTATATTTTAGAAATGACTAATCTATTATAAATGATTGATATCAAGAGTGAGATAAAATTATTTATATATTATAACTTTCTCAATATTAGTTACCTTATAAGTTTGGTGATTTGAATTAGTTCTTACCAATTTAATTAATTAGTTTTGACACATGTAAACGATAAGAAGAAGAGAGTTTACAAAATCATAAATAGATACTTCAAAATACTTTTCATTTAGTAATCTTAAAACTATACATTGTTTAATTATATATATAATAAGAGTAAGAAAATCATTTATGTAGTGAGAACTTCTTATTACAGGTCAACTAGTAGTTTAGTGTTTTAGATTACTCCTTATTAATTTAAGAACATAGGTTCCAAATCTTTATAGATGGAGTGAATTCAAGAGACATAAAGATGTATTTTAAAATAACTATCCAAAATACATATTTTTTAAGACACAAGTAATTTATCCTAGGTAGTTCAGTCATTTAATGATATATTTCTAAGTAATGTAAACTTCTTATTATAGGTTTCAACTGTATAGATAATAGAAGATAGTTATAAAGATAAGAAGGTATTTTAAAATATCAAATTATATTTTGATAATATATATTATCAAATGACTCAAGTATATTGGAATAGTTAACTTGGTAAAAAATATGTTTTGCTAAATATCAATCGACTGATTATGGGTTTTAATCGATTGAATTGAGTCGGTATACTGCTTTACATTTGTTTTGCTTATAAAACAGTGTAACATGACTTTCAAAGATAGAAAACGATTACATTGTGATTTTTCTAAGAGAGCTTTTACGTGCAAAAAAAGAGTATTCTGTCATTAGTCAGTGAGCCTTTGAAATTCAAGTTTTTCTAATCAAGTTAATTGTTCTTGAAGCTCTCCTTTGGTGAAAATTGTGCTACTTTAGTCTCAGTTCACCTGAGATAAGTTTTGCTGCACTAGTTTTTTTTTTTTTTTGTGATTAAACTGTATTGTGCAATATTGATTTCGTTTTTCATCTTCTCTTGTATTTGTGTTTGTGTAGACTACAAATTGTATAGGATTTATGTTTGTAGTGTTGTAGTAGGGTTCTGCACTAAGTTTGTAATCTCTATAGAGTTCAAAGGTGTTTTTGTGTGGGGTGCAATGAGTTCTTGCAAGGAGCAAGTGTATTGTATTGTTCTTGATTGAACTGTGTATTCTTTAGTGAATTTCTTTGCTTGCGGGCAAAGAGACTCAATGTAACTCTTGAGAAAGAATGAACCACTATAAATTTTAGTATTCTTGTTCTCTTTTTCCCTATCTTAGTATACACATATTTTTGTGCCATATTAGTGTATCTGCATGCATGATTCAATTGATTGAATTGGAGTAATATAAAATTAGATTCATGATTTTTTTTATATTTAATTCTATGGAAAGTTAAAGTTTAAAACATTTCGAGATCTCTCTATCTTTTTTCTAAGGCATAAAAATATGCTCAAAATTTATTTAAAATTTCCTTAATATAAAATTTGTCTTTTTTGGAGCATTGAATTTTATAAATTCATACTTCCTTCTAGTCAATAACTCTTAAAGGTTAATTAAAATTTTCAAAATTCAAGAATTATTTAATAAATTTAAAAAATTAATATGTTTCAAGAATTATTATAAGAAAAACTCAAATTATCGATAAATTTAATTTGTCGGTAGACCTGTCAGTAAATTGACAGTCAATTTATTAACGAATATATTTCGTTAATAAATTTCCCATCAAATTATTTACAAATTTACTTTGTTAATAAAAATATAATAATAATAATAAAAATAATATAACAATAATAATGGTTGTAATAATATATATATATATATATATATATATAACGATTTGAAATATTTTTTTAATAAATAATAAATACCACTTTAATAATGAAATGTTTGACTTAGTTAAATATATGAAAATGATTCAATATCTCAATGTAGTAAAAAAAGTTATATTTCTAATACTATTCAAATAGGATTAAAGTAATTTGTTGGCTTGATATAACATTATGTGGTTTCGTACAATAATAATGTATTACTCCGATATCGTACTAATTTTAATTTTCTTTTAAATAAATATTATTTTATAAAAATATATGATTTAATAAACAATAATAATATAAATAAAATAATAATAATAATATAATAATAATAATTGTAATATTAATAATAATAATATTATTATTATTATTATTTAATAACCATATTATGATAGAAAAGTTCATCTAATTAGATGGTTATCTAATTAGATGGTTATGAATTTTGTCAAGTTGCTCAAAAGATGTGGACGTAATTTAATTTCTTTTAGTAAATAAAGTTTTATAATGTACTATATCCAAGAAATTAATTTTCAAATGTATTTGATGCATCATGCAAATTCAACATTTAAAAATTTCTATAACTTTAATTATATTTTTAGCCATTAAATTTAGGAAAAGAATTCAGTTTTGTTCTTGAAAAAAATAACATTTTAGTCTCTATATTTTCTAAACCATGTTAACCTTATTTAATAATTTGAAAGGTTACATATGACAAATGCTATCAACTTACGTAACAATTTTTGTTAACATCAAGAGTATTTAGGATTAATTTTTATTTTAAATTATAATTGATAGAAATCAAAATAATTTTTTTCTTTTAATTTGTGAAAAATGTTTACTCCAAATTACAAGGACGAAAGAAATGTAATTTTGTCATTCTAAAAACATCTTTCTAAATTAATTCCTGAAATATATTCAATACATTTTATATATTAGTTATAAAAAATTTACAATTTTTTTAAGAATATCATTCTAAAATTAGTCTCAAAAAATTATTTTTATAAAAAAATATAAAAAAATAAGAATGAAAAGAAAAATTGCAAATAGAATACGAAACAAAGCATAAAGCCCAATCGTATATTTTTAGCTTTATAAAATACGAGACTCAACTCATACGAAAACTTTGTTTATTTTAGGCTTAAATAAGAGGCATCTTCTATTCACTTTCAATTCAAGTTCAATTTGCTTTACTGCATCAAATTTGCTCTAGTGCATCAAATATGGTTTCAATCTCTTCTACTACGTCTAATGTAATGTGCCTTTAAATTGTTTTACGTTGAATTTTCATATTCAATTTGTTCTAAGTTTGATTTGCAACGTTCAATTTGCGACGCTTTCTTCATGTTTTCTATTTTTCATGTTTTGTGTCTTCACCTTCTAATTTCTTCACTTTCATTTTATAAATTTCATTCTTCCATACTATATAATCACACATTTTTTATTATTTTTTATGCATTTTAATATAACTAATAATATAAAATAAAATAAACCTATTATATTTAAGAAGGTTCATTAATATGTTAAATTATAAAGAGTAATATATAAAATTTTGTATAAATTTAATTTCTAATTAGATTTTAGAAATGGTTAATTTTATACTATTAAGAGTAGAATCAAATTAATTCGTATATAGTAAACTCTCTAATTCTGGTCACTTTAATAGTTTGATGGTTTAAATTAATTTTGTTCAATTCAAATACTTAGGTTACCATACTTGTCTATAAAAAAAAAAAGAGTTCAAAAAATCATAAAGAGATATTTCAAAATATCTTTTATTTAATAACTACAAAATTATAATTTTAAGGTTTAGAGTTAAAATTATATATTGTAAACTCTTTAATACAGGTCACCTTAGTAGTTTGATAGTTTGGATTACTTCTGATCAATTCAAATACTTAGGTTCAAAACTTGTAGACAAAAAAATAAAATAAAAAAAAGATCTAAAAATCATAAAGAGGTATTTCAAAATACCTTTTATTTAATAACCTTAAAATTATAACTTTTTTAATTAAGAGTAATATATATATATATATATATATATATATATATATATATATATATAATTAAGAATAAGCAAATTATTTATGTAGTGTTGACTTTTTAGTACACATCATCTAAGTAACTTAAGAATATATTTTTCTCAATTTAAGCACTTAAATTCAAGACATCTTAGAATATCATTGAATAATTTGAAAAATAATATTTTTTAAGATACCATTAATATATCTAATATAATTCAATCATTTAATAATATATACAAGTCTAAGTACTTAAATTTATTTTATCTTATATACAAGTCTCGAACTTAAATTCTTGAATTGATAAGAAGTAATTTAAGCCATCAAACTACTTAGCTGACCTCTTACAAAAAGTTTATAATACACAAAATGATTTTATCTTGATCTTAATTAAATATATATAATCAAAAGACTATATTTTCAATATTTCAATTTTCCAAACGTGCTTTAAATTGATAAAAAATAATCAAAATAATTAAACTACTTAATTTGACTTGGCTTGTAAACAAAAATTTAAAATATTAACTTGAAATATTATAGTAACACTGACAAAAGTCAAAAATTCACTAATAAACACATTATCTTCTAAAAATAATCATATCAACTATAAAAATATTTTGAATTCAATGCCCTTCACTCCATGCACCGTTATTGTATCGTCTTCTCGCACCTCTTTCACTGCATGGTTTATTTTCCAACTATTGTATCCGGCTTTTCGTTTATTTTTCATAAGACTTTTTCAATCTTTTCATCAAGGTAAATTTCGAAATTTAATAAAATATAGAGGTGTAGGAAGAACTCATGGAGGTGTAAGAAGAATGTCAGACTACAGTGGGCTGAGTCATGACCAATCTTGGGCTTTTACTTCCTGCACCCCATTACTAACTGCACGTCTATACTAACCGAAAACATAAATTACCCTCTTTTACTGCATCACGTCCTCACTGCCGTCACTGTTGCACTATCGTCACTATGACTTCCTACTCCACTACTTTTTTCGAGAGGAAGAACAGAGAGCTTTTGAGAAAAAAAAAAAAAAAAAAAAAAAAAAACTCATTGTAGAAGTTATCATATATGTTTGGAAAAATTATTTTGAAAATTTTATTTAAGAAAGTTTGATCCAAAATATATTTCAATATGTTCTGAAAATCTTATTCCGAAAAAATCATTCTGAAAATTCTCTTCAAAAAATCAGGTTCTGAAAATTATGTTTTAGAAATTCTGAAAAGCTTCTTATGAGAGATATTTAGAACAGATAATATGGAAGTTAATTTTACCAGTATAAAATGGTCATTTTAAAATCATAGGATGCAGTTAGAAGTTATGAGGTACAGAAAGGAAAGATCCTCATCTTCTTAGGGAAAGAAAGAGTGTATCTTGGGTTGTATATTATCTTGTTATCCTATTCTTCTCTAAGTTTGAAGCATTAATGCTATTAAGAATATAATTCAATCTTGCACAAATTTATTATGGAGATTGACAAACACATCTCAAGTGTTGCACAAGAACTTTATTTATACTAAGTCACTTGAAAATACCTTTATTAAAGTATACACAAGTTTCATTCATTATCATTGAAACAATCTAATAATGATTCCCTGTAACATGATATGGTAAAATAAGGTTGATTTACAAGTAAAATTTATTTGATAAAATGATATACTTCTCTTTAACTTAAATGCCAACTTTTTACCACTATATTGATTATCACATATATAATTATATTCTACCATATAAATATCAAACAAATAATCAATGTACAATATAAACTTATTCCTTTTATTCTTTATTATGCTTAATCTTATTTATGATTTTTTTACTTTTATTTTAAATATTTATATGATGTTTATCATTTCATAAGTTGACTATATATAAGTATTATTATTATTTTTTTCTTCCTTTTCCCTTTCTTTCAATTGAGGAAGTATGAAGTAGTACGTGGTTGTTAACATTTTTGTGTTTCTTTGAGATATACTTGTATTTATTTATCATTGAATCTATATCAAAGTCTGACACCAAGGTTTAAAAATAACTGGATCTTAAATTTATCACCTTAGCAAATGGAAAGTGGAAATCGCCTAGTATCATAACATAGGCCTTTATGATTTTTATAGGATGTAGGTAATGAAAGTCAAAAGGTGAATAAGTCTTGAATTTTTATAAATATCATTTTTATTCTGGTTATGTATTTGAATATTTTAATCATAACGTGGTGAAAAGTAAAGGTAGGAAAATAGACTGTGCGAGAAGCAACCTAGTACATTTGTAAGACTTCAGTCTAATTTGTATTTTAAATGAATTTTCATATTTAGGTTTAATTCGGCTTAATGTCAAGATAAAGACTTGTTTTAGTTTACTTAAAAAAAAATAAAAGAAATAAAAAATAATATAAAATATTTGTATTTAATTTTAAATCCATTAATTTGATAGGTAAATTATAAATGTGTATATATTTTAATAAAATGTCTTTTAAATTTTTCTACAATGCAACTTTTATTTTAAACAATATTATTTTATAAAGTAAGTTGACTCATAAATTTACTTAAAATCTATTTAGTTCATAAGTTAAACAAATTTGGTTAAAAATTATTTAGTTTAATTTATACCACATTCTTTTCGGCCAACTTATTTTATGGGTTTCTAGATAAGATGAATGAAGTCTCTTTTGATAACTCTAGTAAAAATATGATCATACTTTATCTTGTTTCTTTTTGTTAATATTTATTAATAGAAATAGTTTATTAACTTGCCTTGTGAATGATACAAGCTTTTTATATATATAATCTATTGTGTAAAATAATTATAGCAATTTTATTATGCAGAATTGTAGCAATAATTTCTTATTATAAATAATTTGATTTGTAATTCTAACTATTTTCTACCGGATGTACATATGATATAATTTCTATACATAAATAATCAAATTTCTCAATTAATTTCTCAATTAATTGTTATATCACAAATATGGATATTTCTATACTTAACTTATAACCGTTGTTACCCCCCTCCCTCTAAGTTGGTGCATATAATCTTGAATGCCCAACTTGATTAAGAGTTTCTCCAAACTGTTTAGTACCAAGAGTCTTGGTGAAAATATTGACTAGTTGGATATGAGTAGGAACATAAGATGGTAAGAGACGATTGTGCACTATTTCATCTTGAACAAAGTGGCAATTGACTTTGATATGCTTTGTGCGTTCGTGGAAGACAGGAATTTTAGCAATGTGTAGAGTCGCTTGACTGTCGCAATGCAAGCGCTTAGGGGCAGGATGAGACACGTGCAATGAGGAGAGGATATTCTTAATCCAATTTAATTCCCTGATAGTCTTGGTCATTGAGCGATATTCAGCTTCAGCAGAGGAAGCAGAGACCGTTTGTTGTTTTTGAGTTTTCCAAGAAATTGGAGAGGTACCTAGTTGGATGAACCATCCGATAAGAGACTTGCGAGTAAGAGGACAACTAGCCCAATCAGAATCACACCATCTATAGAGTTGCAAATCATTTTTTCGAGGGAGAAAGATACCCTGGCCCGGGTGTCCCCTCAAATGCCGAACAACTCATAGAGCGGCGTGTCAATGTTCAATGTGTGGATTTTGCATGAATTAAGACAAGACATGAACACTATAGGCGAGGCCAGGCTTGGTAAAGCACAAGTAAATGAGTCTTCCAACAAGTTGGCGATAGATACTAGGATTCGAGAGAAGAAGACCAGCAGCGGATGCCAATCGGTGATGCTCCTCACATGGAGTAGCTGCGGGCTTAGCACCCAACAAGCCTGCTTCAGTGATGATGTCCGATATTTTTGGTAGTAGAGGAAGATCCTAGTGGATGATCGGGCAACTTCAACCCCCAAGAAATACTTTAGGCGACTGTCAAGACCCGATTTTGTTCGGGTAATCTTTTAAATTAAAGTATAATAATAAAAAATTAAAAAAATAATAAAAAAAGAATAATAACATAAATATATATAGGTTTAAGTTTCCTTAAGAAATAATAATAGTAATTTAAAAATAAATAAAAAACATTGAATTTTTCCATTAAAAAAAACTTAAAAAAAGAAAAAGGTGATAGTTAATTAAAAAATAAAAAAAAACGAAAATAATTAATAATAAATGATTAAATAACAGAAATAAAATATATATATATATATATAATAATAATAATAAATATAACAATAAAAATAACAAGAAAAGAAAACTGATTTCAAACTTGATTTGCACGTTCAGGATAAATAAAAAATAAAAAAATACTAAAAAAGAATGAGTCAACTCTCCCATTTCTCACTCCTTAAACTCTACGTACTGTTTTTCTAAAACAATAATAATAATAATAAAAAAGCTAATAATTTTGAAACTGTTCAGATAACAACCTATATGCTCCACTACATAAAAGAATTAAAAATAAATAATAAATTATTATCGTTGGAAAATGGCTTAAGTCTCATTCCGGGTAGATTCATCTTTAATGTTAATCATAAAATAAAATAATAAAAAAATAATAAATAAGAAGAATAGGTCAAAGAGTGATAACTACTCTCAACCACCTTGATTTTGAAAAAAATAATAATAAAAGAGAAGGAGGGAGAACACATAGAGATACGTATACGGATACAGAGATTGGAAAAAGAAAGGAAGAGACTAAAAAGAAAAAAGAGAAAACAGAACATTGAGAAAAGAGAAAGAAGAAAGCACAGAGGAAGGAAAAAGATGGACTTCTAGCATGCTTTTATTTTTTTTCGCTTATTTTTTAGTTTCTCTATACATGCATCCATTCATTGCATAAAATAAAAAAAAAAAAAAAAAAAAAAAACACCCGTACACTTCCCATGCACCTCTCATTCATGCATCACGCCCCCACATGCCACTCTAAAACCTTCTCTCACAAACCCCACCATGTTCGTTTACACCTACCAAGCGTAAAAGAGAAATTACAGATCCTTCCCACCGAGACTCCAATCCTCTGTTAGCGCATCAACGCCACTAACTCCGCCTCTCCCACTCCCGGAGCCATGGCCGCTGCCGACTCTTTCTCTGCTGCTCCTTTGCGCCATCTCTAACAGAGCAAGAATACGATCCAGATTTGTCCCCTGAATTAGCTGCTGCTGCTGGTATACATGATGTTCCTGTTAATAATGCTAATTATCTAAAGTCAGGACAAAATGATATCATAAAAGGATTTCCTGTTGTTGTGGATGTGGAGGAATCCAGCATTGAGAACAATCAACTTGAGGAAACTGGGACAGCTGATGGAACTTCCAGGTTGGAAAAGGGAGATATAGATTTAAATGCAGTGGACAACAGAGATACCATTAATGATGGGGTGGTAGAAAGAGAGAAAGTAACATCTCAAGTTGAGCAACCTTTGCTTGGGGATGGAAGTGATTGGGAGGACTCAAAATCTGTAAGAAGTAGCAATAACAACAAAGCAAAATCAGAAAGCAGCAGAGATTATCATAAGCAATGGGATGGTTTTGAAGTAGTTCAGGATCCATAGTCTATTCATCTGGGAAGCATTAAAAGGCAATCTAATGATAATGAGCTGGTATTCCATAGAAGAGAGCATGATAGGGGCAAAAGAGATGGTATGGTGATTAAAAGTAGAGAGAATTCATACCCTCGCAGGGAACCACCACCATAGCCAGTCCCACCGCCGTTGACCATGGCAGCGATTCAGCCACGACAAAGCCGCCATGAAAACTCCTCCCATGCACCTCCAGCGTGCCCCCCACGCGTCTCAAAAAAACTGCCACCGCGCCTCCACCATGAACCCCGCAAAAGCTGCCAATCCTCCACCATAAATCCATGCCACCAACGACATTGTTGTCGTCGTTCTGCTGTCGTCGGCGCCCGTCACCGCCGCCGTCTCTATCGTCTCCACAGTAGTGCCTAGCCCCACGCTTGTGCCTCAAACCCTAGTGGGTTTCTGATTGGTGGGGGTGCTCTCTGCACCCCATGTGTTTGTGCCTGCACCCACATTATTCTCATTCCCAAAATGCCCTTGGCCATAATGGGTTTCTGAGTGGAGTTACTTCCTGCACTTCCATTAGTTAGGATCTGCACCCCAGCTCTTCACAATCTCTAAAATACCCTTAACACTAACTGGGTTTTTGGTTAGTGGAGGTACTTCCTGCACCTCCATTAATTAAGATCTGCACCCACACTCTTTTCAATTACCAAAATGCCCTTAACCCAAGTTGGTTTTTGGTTAGTACTTCCTGCACTTCCATTAATTAGGATCTGCACCCACACTTTTTTTTTGAATTCCAAAACTATCCCCCCATAAATATCCAAAAAAAACCACCTTACATCATTTAAACCTCACATATTTAAGCTTTGCATTGCTACGAATTCATTCAATTACATTCCATTTTTGTATACATGATCTCGCTTAAGCTAAAGTGTCAATTCTATGTTGCATATAATTGTTGCATGTTAATTTGGTGTATACCATTTCTCAAAGCCCAAGCTTTAAACCTGACATCGTTCCTCAAAGTCCAAGCTTTAAACCTGGCACCATTTCTCAAAGCCCAGGCTTTAAATCTGGCACTGTTTCTCAAAGCCCAGGCTTTAAACCTGGCGCCTTATCCAAAGCCCAGGCTTTAAATCTGGCATTGTTTCCCAAAGCCCAGGCTTTAAACCTAGCATTGTTATCCAAAGCCCAGGCTTTAAACCTGGCACTGTTGTCATTCATTTACGCTACTTTCAAGCACAAGCTTTCGGAAAATTCAAAAAATTATCAAGACAACCAACAATCTTATCAACAAAGAACTATGTAACCCTGATTCTCCACCCTTAAATGGAGATACGTAGGAGCAAGGTCAAACCTTGTCGGGCCCTTTCCCAAAATAAAAAATATTTTTCTTTGTTTTTATTTATATTTTTTGTCTTTTTATTTTCCTCTTTGGGAAAATAAACATTTTACAAAATCACACTTCTTTTACTCATTTAATTAAAGGTACCGCCATAGGACGGGCATTGTGGGGTGCTAATACCTTCCCCACACGTAACCGACTCCCGAATTTTAAATTCGGTTTTGCGAACTTGTCTTATCTTGTTTTTGGTTTTCCATAGTTTTTCCTAATAAACTATGGTGGTGACTCCTCTGTTTTATTAAAATTAAAATTATATTTTATTCGTCGTCCCCGTGGCCCCGATTGCGACAGTGACCTAAGTATTTTATGTGAAAGCATTTCTGTAAATACTGTTTAAATTTTCTAATTACAACACCATTATTCCCTGCAATCACAAGATCTATTTATCTTTTATCTTTATTTAATATATATTATAATGTAAAAATAAAAATAATTAAAAATAAAATCTTATCAATATTTTATTAGAGTGAAGAAAAATTATTATATTTTCAATTTTTTATATTAACGAAGAGTGAGATCATAAAAAATATTTGATCAATTGAATGTATAAAAGTAAGTATATTTTGATTAAAACTTTTTATGAAGTCTTTTTATTTTCCTAGAAAAACTTGTTAATTTTTTCTAAGGAATTGGAAAAACGTTTTACCTTGTTGATAATATAGAATAACCGATATTGGATCGCTTTCCTAAGAATATGTCTACACATTTAACTTCTTCCACAGCAGCCACATCTTCAACAAATAATAAAAAAAAATTAAGATGGAAGAGAAAAGACGTTTCTACAATAATTTTGTACAAATAACAACTAGGTATAGATTTTGTCAAGTGCATTACCCCCTCTCTCTTTAAATATAAAAAAATACCACGTTTAATAGAGTTAAATATATATAAATTTCAATCATATTAATTTATTAAATATTATTCTTTAAAAATACTCTTATTTATAAATTTAAAAATTATGGTTAATAAGTACAATTGAGGTTTAATAAATTTTAATAACATAAGTAATAATTTTAAATAAAAATAATAATTATAATTATAAAGTTACATAAGACTAAGACACTGTAGAGCAAAACAGTCTAGAAAAAAAAGACAAATTTATTATAAAGTAATATAAAGATGACAATTTTATTATTAAAATCTTAAAAAATTAAATAAAAAATAACTATTTTTCTAAACTAGATATGACCAAGAAAATAGAGGGAGTAACTTAATAAAAAAACAGTCTAAATTTATTTACCTTTTGTCTTTATTTAATATATATTATAATGTAGATCAACTCATTTAAATAAAAATAAGTAAAAGTATTAAAAAATTAATAAAGATAAAATTATTTTAAAATTTAAAATTATAATCATATAATAACATATTTTTATTTAAAAACACAAATTTCATCTAAATAATAAAATTTATGTAATTATATCATGCCATATTCATCTACCTTATAAATTAATTTGTCTACAATATATATACACATTTTAACCATTATAAAAAAATGTTTCTTAATTTAAATTTCCAATATGTGAGAAATTAGCTAAGAATACTAACTCTAATTTTATATTATTTTTTCACTTTTAACTCTTTTCATTCATTCTTTTATAAATTTTATATATATTAATTTTTATGAAATCTTTTTATATTCTGGATTATACATTTTAAAATATAAATTTTTGTATTCTAAAATATAAAATAGAAAATACATCTCAAAAGTGGAAACTTGTTCAATGCAATTAAAACATAAATCCTGCATTTCAAAAGAATCTTAATCCTTGCTTGGATTTAATATTAATTTTAAATTTTAGTTATATTAATTTTAATTAAATGATAGTTTTATTTTAATTAAAATTGAAACTCATATTCAATAAATGTAAATGGTTAAGTAAAAAGGATTATTAATATTCTTAATTGAGTTTATTTTTTTTAATTTTAATTGAGTGATATCATCACTGACAACATACAATATTAATTATATTAATTTTTAATTAAAATTAAGTTTTGGACAGCATTCATTCCTACAATAAGGTTAACCAGGTGAAGAGTTAATATTCTTAATTGAGTTTCAATTTTTTTTTTTTTTTTGAATTTTAATTAGGTGATATAACTACTGACAACACATAGCAACGGACAATATTAATTATATTAATTTTTAATTAAAATTAAATTTTAAATTAAATTCATTTCCACAACAAGGTTAACAAGGTGAAGAGTTAGTTTAAGAAAAAAAAAAAGTTCGCTAAATGTATCGTAGGCCAACTCTTAGGATCCAAATATATCAAATATATGCAACATAGGATAATAATAAACCTACCTATAACAAAAAAAAGTACTGATACAATACAATAGTAGATGCATATAAGAGTTACATTAAATTGTAAAATATAACAGCACCACCACAAAACAACATTAAGGATTCGTAAGGATTCGTATGTTTCCAGACGCGGAAAGTTTTCAGGTAGAGAAAGGAAATGAAGTGTGAAAAACGAGATAATATTTTACGAAAAATAATAAAAATAATTTTCACAAACTTTCTCTGCTTAGTTAAAAAAATTTACGATGAAAGTTATTTTTCTAATTAAAATAAAACTAATTTATAAAATAATAATAAACTAAAATAATTATAAAAATAAAATAAAAAAATATTTTTAAATTAAACGTAAAAAATTATAAATAATAATAATAATAATAAAATTATAAAAATATAATTTTTATATATAAATATTATATATATACATTAATTTATTATATAATTTAATAATAAATAATATTTAAAATATTAAATATTATATAATTTTTTATAATGAAAATTTTACATATTAAAAATAGTTAATAAAAATATAAACATAATTAAAATTATTATTTAATAAAAACAAAAGTAAATTATATAATAATAATTCTTTTATTATTGTAATTTTTTATTATTATAAATAATAATAAAATTTAAATTTAATATTAATATTAAAAATATTTTGAAAATTTTAATTTTATATTTTAAAAATAATCAATTTTAATCAAATTAATATATTTAATCATAATTTAAATTTTATTTTAAAATAATTATATAATTTAATATTGTAATAACCTAGAAAATCTGTCATCTGAGTAGAAGTGGTAAAAGTGGAATGAACATCTGATTATTATATTATTAAATTGAAAACACGTATTTATATAGAAAAAGTTAGTAATCAAGTCTCGTTCCACTTGAGGCACCATCTCTCTAAAACCTTTGACCTCCCTTTTCTCTGACTTCTCTCTGAGACTTAGCGTTTGTCTTCCATCAGTTTCTCGAGCGGAGCCCACCATTGGACTCGTGGCAGAGAACAGAGCAAGTTTATCCGATCAGAATCTCCGACAGAGTAAGTTCGTTTTCTGCCCCTTCCCTTAGAGTCAGTTTTAGGTTTTCGTTTTCCTCTGCTTACTGAGCTTGCATGTGGCCTCTAAGCCATCAGACGGTGCCTCTGTGAGCTCAGCTTCCTAGTTTGTTAGTTTGATCATTGATCAAAGATCCTTTGATGCAGATTCGAGTTCCTGAGGACCTTAGACTATTGGGATTGTTATAGAGAATTTCAACTGCAATTCAGATAAGGGAAGCTAACCTTAGTGCTTGTTTGGTTTATAACTTTAAGTCTTGAATAGAGAAGTTAATGATTGTTGTAGTTGTACAACTTGTATCTGGTAAAGTTTCCTGCAGGTTTGAAATGTTGGATTAATGTTGAATTGAATGTTGCATGTATGAGATAGTTGTGTGAAAATTTATGATATGTTGATACGTTGAATAGATAATATATGCTAGGATAGATCATTCATCGTGTATGTAGCTTGATTTTCACCCAATTTAGTCATCTGAGGCATGCATGGTAACTCTGATGTAGTGGATACTGTTGGTTTTTCTGCATTTTTCGCCCAGGCTAGGCAATCTCGCCTAGGCGAAGTCACTTAGAAACCTGAGAGGTGCTCTCAGGTCCAATTTCGCCCAAGCGAGAGGTGTTTCGTCCTGGCGAGAAAGTATTTTCGCCCAAGCGAGGGTATAGTCGCCAAGGCGAAAATGACCCTTGCTCTCTGGACCAATTTCGCTCAAGTGAGAAGATTTTCACTCAAGCAAGAGGGATTCTCGCTCAAGCTAGAAATTTTCGCTCAAGCTAAATCCCAAAAAAAAAAATTGATAATTCAAATTTAATTGTATTGATAATTTAGGAATTTCTTTCATTTTTTTAGATTGAGATTGAGATTGAAAAGTGAATGAATGAATTAGTAGATATCTATGTTATGATGTGCTATTGATAGAGTATTGATGAAGTTGGTCAAGGCCTAGGCATAGTGTTTTCAGGAAAGAAAACACCCGTGTCTGGGTTAGTCGGAAGTGCATTGTCTAAGGATCGGGTGAACGATTGATATCTTGACTCTACTAGTAGTATGAATCAAATAGATGATTATTACTAGGTGGTGAGAGTCGAAGGAGGTCTGAACTGGGTGACTGCAGCTTGAAACATAGCTGGTCAGGAAAGTCTCAGGGGGACTAACCTTGTCATACATGATTGATGATTCATCTGTGTGGAGGTTGTGTGGGTTCACAGCGTGGAGATGTATGACAGATATATATCTCGAGGTCTATTCAATGCACGAGTCTTCCAGAAGTAGAGTCAAGTTTGTAGTGTGTCAGTATCTTATATTGTGTTGGTGCATGTAACTGAGTGAAAGACTTGATTGGTGTTAATATTTGTGTTTGAATTGAAATACTCAAGTATTATTAAAAATTTGGTTAGCTTACCCTTTGTTTTGTTGTACTTGTGTTTTTTATATCTGTCTGCAATGATCGTGTTTCTTGACATGAGAGCAGATGGCGTTGCAGATGGGTCTGTGGAGGATCATTTGAAATATTTTGTAATTATGTTTTAGTAAAATTCTGAAGATAGAATTTTTAAATACTTTAGTTTAAAGGGTTTAAAGGATTACTGTATGTTAATGAATCTTAATAATGATTAGTAGAATACTTAGCTTTATATATGTTATTTTGGGGGTGTTACAAATATTATACGGTAATTTTTTAAATATATTATTAATTATATTAAATAAATAAATATTTTTGATTTTTAACTATAAGAATAAATTTAAAATTTTATATATTAAAAATATATAGATTTAAAAAGTACTCTTATATATAGATTTAAAAATTATGATAAATAAGTTAATTAAGATTAATTTAAAAATATATTCTAATAACATAAATAATATTATTAGAAAAAAGTAATTATTATTTTAAAGTTATTCAATTACAATCTAGTTTGCCCATAACATAGTCTGAGTACAGTGTGAGCATAGCAGGTTAGAAAAGGAAAACAGTCTAATCTTATTTATCTTTTATCTTTATTTAATATATATTATAATATAAAAATAAAAATATTTAAAAATAAAATCTTATCAATATTTTATTAAGGTGAAGAAAAATTATTATATATTTTTTTAATTTTTTATATTAACGTAAAGTGAGATCTTAAAAGATATTGATCAATTGAATGTATAAAAGTAAGTATATTTAAAAAGTCTTTTTATTTTAGTAGAAAAACTTGTTACTTTTTTTCAAGAAATTAGGAAAGCGTTTTACCTTCTTGATGATATAGAGTAGCAGATATTCGATTGCTATCCTGAGAATATGTCTACACATTTAATGTACAATAAGAAGGATAATAACTTCTTCCACAACAGCCACATCTTTGATAAATAAAGAAAAGTTTTAAGATGGAAGAGAAAAAGACCTTTCTGCAATAATTTTGTACCACTCAGGATTTTGAACACTACAACTTTTTTGGAATAATTAGTTATATTTTGAATATCTATTTTGATAAAAGTCTATTTTTCTGATAAGAATAATAATTAGTTAGGTATAGATTTTGTCAATTGCATTACTCTCTCTTTTTAAATATAAAAAAATACCATATTTAATAGAGTTAAATATATATAAATTTCAATCATATTAATTTATTAAATATTATTCTTTAAAAATACTCTTATTTATAAATTTAAAAATGATGCATAATTGAGGTTTAATACATTTTAATAACATAACTAATAATTTTAAATAAAAATAATAATTATATTTATAAAGTTACATAGATACAGTCCAATCACACTGATACAACAGGCAATAGTATTGCACAACAGTCAGGAACAAAAATATTTTTGAATCTATTTAACTTTTTCTCTTTATTTAATGTATATTTTTTTATGTTATTATGTAAAAATAAAGGAATATAAAAAAATTCTTTAATTATTATACAATAATAAATTTATTATTAAAATATTAAAGAATTAAATAAAAATAACTATTTTTCTAAACTAGATATGACCAAAAAAAATAGAGGAAGTAACTTAATAAGAAAAAAAAAACTAATTTTTAACCTACTTTTTCCTCTCTAAGTGTTGTATTTGAAAGAATTTTGTTTCATTTTAATTCTAATCTTTTAAAGTTTAAAAATAATATTAATTACTTTTTTGTCATTTACATATTTATCATTCACTTAATTTTTTATTTATAAATATCTATATATATATATTAGAAATAAAATCTTATAAATATTTTATTAAAGTGAAGAAAATTTATTATATTTCTCAATTAAAAAAAACATAATCAACACTTAAAAATGAATGAAGGAAAGCAATAAAAAATTAATTAATTCATATTCAAATAATTTATAAAACAAAAAATACATAATATATATTAAAATACATATTCAAGAAAAAGCTATGTATTAGTTAAAATTAAGACATTCCAGAAAAACAATACAAAATTTAAATATCCGTGTTTTCAACTTTGAATGAAATATTGTTTTTTTTTTCTATCAGCAATAAAAAATATAAATAAATATAATAAAATTATTCTAACTTATATACAATCTGAAATAAAAAAAAATATATGAAGCATTTTATACTAAAATAATGGTATAACAACTATTCATGTAAAGGTCCATACCAACTCTTATAATAAAAATCATTCCCCACACTAAACCCTTTTCCAAACTCAAAATATCCATAAAAGATACAATATTATATATACGGTCTATTTTGTCAACTGGTAAGAATAATAGCTAGGTATTAGACTCTAAATATCTTCTAGTCTACAAGCTATTCCAATTAATTTGTAATTTTTTAATCTTTTTTATTTAAATTTAATTTATAATTTATTTCAATTTCATTGATTATTGTACTATTTTTAGTACTTATTAGATTACTTTTCCTCTTTTATATAGTTAAAATTAAAAGAAATTAACTTTACAAATTGAGATAAATGATATTCATTATGATGAAATCTACACATAAATGTAAGTGTTTATCCTTGCACAAAATTAATTATTATAAATGATCAACTATAAACGATCACTTCTATTTTAAGAAAAATGTTCCTTTTCTTGTTTTGTAATTGAAATATGTATAAGGAATGTTTATTTATTTTTATAGGTGTTGAATGCATGTTAGTTCAATTTTTATTGATCTAATTTTCATCTAGATTATTATTCTATTTCTTTTTTAAATATAAATAGAAAAATACCATGTTTAATGTAATTAAATATATATAAATTTTAATCATATTAATTTATTAAATATCATTATCTAAAATATTTATACTTATAAATTTAAATATTATGATCAATAAGTATAATTAATGTTTAATACATTTTAATAACATAAGTAACAATTTTAAATAAAAATAATAATTATAATTGTAAAGTTACAGTCTCATCAAATAGTCTCACACAACTGTAACCGTCTAGAAAAAAAGACTCAAAAATTGTTTTGAATTTTAATTTGGTGATATCACCATTCACAACACATATGTCAACGGACCATATTAATTATATTAATAATTAAAATTAAGTTTTGGACTGTATTCATTCCTACAACAAGGTTAACAAGGTAAAGAGTTAGTGTAAGGAAAAAAAATGCCTAAGTGTATCATAGGCCACCTCTTAGAATCCAAATATATGCAACATAGGATAATAACAAACCTACCTACAGCAAAAAAAAAAAAAAAAAAAAAAAAAAAAAAAAAAAAAAAAAAAAAAAAAAACAAAAACAAAAAAAAAAAAAAAAAAAAAAAAAACTACAAAAAAAAAAAAAAAAAAAAAAAAAAAAATACTCATACAATAATAGAATGCTTATAAGAGTTACATTAAATCATAAGATATAATAGCACCACCACAAAACAACATTAAGAACCAAAGAAAATAGTTTCTCTCTTTTTAAATATAAGTAAAAATATAAATAAAAAGATATCATGTTTATTATAATTAAATATATGCAAATTTCACTACATTAATTTATTATTACTTAAAAGATACTCTTATATATAAATTTAAAAATTATAATAAATAAGTGTAATTAAGGTTAATTTAAAAATATATTTTAATAACATAAATAATAATATTAGAAAAAAAGTAATTATTGTTTCAAAGTTATTCAACTACAATTTGACAATAACAGTTTACATAGCAGGCTAGAAAAGAAAAGAAAAACAGTCTACTCCTATTTATCTTTTATCTTTATTTAATATATATTATAATGTAGAAATGAAAATAATTAAAAATAAAATTTTTGTCAATATTAAGAAAAAATATTATATTTTTTTATTTTTTATATTAACGAAGAGTGAGATCTTAAGAAATATTTGATCAATTGAATGTATAAAAGTAAGTATATTTTGATTATACACTTTTTATGAAATCTTTTTGTTTTGGTAGAAAAACTTGTTACTTTTTTTTTCAAGAAATTGGAAAAGCGTTTCAATAAATTTATTATCAAAATTTTAAATAATTAAATAAAAAATAATTATTTTTCTAAACTATATATCGACCATAAAATAGAGGAAGTAACTTAATAAGGAAAAAAAAAACTAATTTCTAACTTACTCTTTTCCTTCCTAAGTACTGTATTCTTAGATAATTTTGTTTCATTTTAATTTTAATATTTTAAAGTTTAAAAATAGTATTAATTACCTTTTTCTAAAATTTAAAAATAAAAAATTGATATTTAAAAGTTTAAATTTATATAACTATAATATAACAATACGAGTCTGAATATTACAATTTGAACACAGCAGCCTAGAAAAAGAAAACAGTGTAAACCTATTTACCTTTCGTCTCTATTTAATATATATTATAATATAGATGAACTCATTTAAATAAAGTGACTTATATATATATATATATATATATATATATATATATATATATATATATATATATATATATATATATATATATATTTTAGA
>Ga0209700_104387_pt1 | contig 25499 bp, 15 predicted proteins | sample SiratroredBW_FD_187528 | JGI IMG/M metagenome (GOLD analysis project Ga0209700, IMG submission 187528) | Root nodule microbial communities of legume samples collected from California, USA - Siratro red BW (SPAdes) (version 2) | ecosystem: Host-associated > Plants > Roots > Nodule | place: USA...
GAGGAGGTGGTGGAGGCAGCTTTGGAGTTATTCTGTGGTGGAAGATCAAGCTGGTTCCTGTGCCACAAACTGTGACTGTTTTCACAGTGACTAAGACCCTTGAACAAGGAGGGAACAAGATTCTTCATAAATGGCAGACTGTGGCTCCAAACCTTGATGAAGGTCTCTTCATGAGAGTGCTGATTCAGCCAGGGAATAGCAGTGTTCCTGGAAAGAGAACTGTAACTACTGCTTACAATGCTTTCTTTCTTGGTGGTGCTGATAGGCTTCTCCAAGTGATGAACACTGGTTTTCCTGAGTTGGGTTTGACAAGAAAAGATTGTGAGGAGACTAGCTGGATCAAATCTGTGCTCTACATGGGTGGCTACCCTGATGGAACCGACCCAAAAGTTTTGCTAAAACCGGAGAACAAAGTAAAGAGTTACTTCAAAGCCAAATCAGACTTTGTAAGGGAAGCAATCCCAGAGAAGTCCCTCAATGCCCTATGGGAATTTTTTCTGCAGGAAGACAGTCCCCTAATGATTTGGAACCCCTATGGAGGCATCATGAATAGGATTCCAGAATCTGCCACTCCTTTCCCTCACAGAAAGGGTGTTCTCTACAAAATTAATTATGTAACAACATGGCTTGATGGAGAAAAGAATATGGCAAAACACATGGACTGGATCAGGAAATTTTATTCCCTCACGGCTCCCTATCAGCATCCAAGGGAAACATATGTGAATTATAGAGACTTGGATTTAGGCATGAACACGAAGAACAACACTAATTATTCGGAGGCTAAGGCATGGGGTTATAAGTATTTCAAGGGTAACTTCGATAGGTTGGTGAAGGTGAAAACTGCAGTTGATCCATCTAATTTCTTTAGACATGAACAAAGTATCCCTCCTCTCAAGCAAGATCATAGGGGTATGGCAATGTATTATGGCTAGAATGTTAGATCAATAAGAAAATTATGATTAAATCTATTTTCAAGGATTATTTGTTAAAGAATAAACATTTCCATACATATATTTGTGTTCGTTATTGGAATCCTCTAAAATAATATGGAGCATTCACAACTATGTTGTATATGTTGTTTGTAGAATGTATGGTACATATTTGAGTACTTAAGACTTTTTTATTTCAAATATGTCCACATAAATGGCTAGTTAGTGAGACTTGAACAATTTGACTTAGTTATAAAAAAAACTCGGTTGAATAGATTTTTACATATTTTTTTTATAAGTTTTTACGTTTAGGTAATTATTTTAGAGTATTATTTTCTATAATCAACTTTTATGTTGTTACTATATATTATAATTTTTTAATCAATAAAAAATTATAATTTTGTGTTATATGTGTTTTAGTCTTTGTTTTATTAAGTTTTTAAATACTTTCGTTTAATCATATTATTATCAATAACATTATATTGACAACATTTTAGAAACACAACTATTAGAAAAAAATTAGAAAGAATAAAAAAGTGATGAAGTACTACAATTAATTTTTCATATATTAAAAATATTATTTTTCATAGGTTCCATCAGTTTAATAATAATTTGTAATTGAATAATAGTATAAAACGTATATATATTCGTTTACTTATATTTTATTTAAATTCTTGTAATATTTAATTAATATATCCAGAGTTTTTAAAACTTAAAGATTATATTATTCTAAAGCATAAGACTTATTATCAATATTAAAAATTAATATATATATATATATATATATATATATATATATATATATATATATATATATATATATTCAAATATTTTGTAATATCTTTTGAAGTTGATTCAATCATTATGAGCTAGTATTTGGAACATAATTTGGAAACAAAACATCTAACAGAAATTGGAATAAAAATCTACTGTTTTACTAAAAAGAAGATACTTACAAATTATTCTTTAGCACATAAGAAAACATCTAATAATTGCAAGGATAATATTTTAGCATTAATTCTGAGCTAATTTCATGAAGAGAAGGAGATTATAAATAGAGGCTGGAGAAAGAATGAAAGACACACATTGCTGTATAATATAAACTCTAGTTTTATTTATTTATTTTTTATAATTCTTGTGCTTTCATCATGGAAGGCTAAACTCCTTTACCTTAATTCTCTTGTAATTTCACAATAAATTCTGAGGTTTTTGTTTAATAAAGTTTTGTTCTTTACATCCTCTATGACAGTTTTGTATATTATTGGTCTTTTTGAAATCTATTTTTGAAAAATATTTATTTTTGAACGCTTGTTGACAATTCAATTATTTTTCTTTAATTAGAGTTCTTGATTAATTCACTTAGTCTTAATCATAATTTCTTGTACGCTTAGTAAAGAGATAGACGATATACATCTCATTGAGTTTACGCTTGGAGAAAAAGTGACATATTGAATATCAGTAAAGGTTTGTTTTGCTAATAAAATTCTGTTGAAGAGCATAATTGAAAGATAATAATCTTAAGAAAATCAAGGAAGAATTTGTTGTGAAAGAACTTGAGAGTCAATCTATTTTCTTTATTAGTTTTAAATTATCTATTTTAATTTCCTGCACAACAATCCTCAATCCCCGCTCTTTAATATACTATTATTACTAACTTTCTTTACAGATAAGTTTTGAATATTGATTGTCTGAATTTATTATTAGATTTGTTGAAAGACAACTTAGGGTTAATTTTTTCTTATCTATATTATCATCTCTTTAATATTAGATGGTCTAACACTACATTAGATGGTCAATACTAGAACTCTTTTAATTTGCTCGTGAAACGACAACTATCAATTATCCATAGAAGTCTAATATAATTGTACAACTCATGTTGCTATTGAACTTAATTTTAGCCAACAATGTATTGTGATAATAAAAGTATTGTGATAGTTACTCATACTCTAATTCTTTACTCGATAACTAAACATATGAAAATTGATATTTTTTTGTCTGAGAAAAAGTTTTAAGTTAAAAGCTTCAAATTTATCATATTCATAAATTATTATTTTTCCAAGGTAATCTTGTTACATTGTTTTTACTTTGAACAATATATTATTCTTTTGAATATGGTACCAATTAGCATTATTTCCTGTAAAAATAATGTTCTCTTTCCTACATTTCAACCAATTTATGCTATTCTAAAGAATGGATTTTGATAAAATTCAAATAGCTCTTTGAAAACTTGTTTCAAGTATAAAACTTTGAGTATTTAATGACATTTTGTTATCTCTAATAATAAAAATCTTCCAAGTAATAATAAACTCGTTCGACTCACAACAATCTAATTAGTTCATCGGGTAAAAAAAAAATATTAGACATTCATCTTTTGAAACCAACATTAATGGTATTATCGACAGAATTTTATCCGTCTACAAAATCTCATTACTGACAGACAATCGCTAATTATCGATAGATTTACCGACAGATTTAATCCACCGCTAATTAACGATAAAATTTATCAATAAATTCATCAATCAATTGACAAATAATTTATTGATGGTGCCCGTCAATTTATCGACGGATTTATTGTGTCGATAATACTTAATATATTAATAATAATAATAATATAAATTAAATAACAATAATAATATTCACAATAAAAATAATATTTAAAATAATAATAATTATTATTATAATATTAATTGTAGTAATATTAATAATAATAAGATTTATGATAATAATAAAAATAATATTTATAATGAAAATAATATTTATAAAAATAAAATTAATAATAATAATAAAATTAATATTAATATTAATATTGATAATATGAATAATATTTATAATAATCATAATAATATTTATAATACCAATCATATTGATATTGATAATAATAATAATAATATTATTATAATAATAATATAATAATAATAATAATCATATTAATAATAATAATAATTTTAAAATAATAATGTTATTATTAATATTAATAATAACAATAATATTAATAATTATTATTATTATAATTATAATAATAAGTATAATAATAATAGTAACATGACAGAAAAGTTTTTCTATAATGATGGTTAAAGGTATTAAAAAATTAATTTCTCATACTCTACAATAAATATTTACAATATTTTTTATATTTTTATATCTTTCAAATAAAAAAGTCACATACAAATTAAAAATTTCTATACTTTAAAACAAAAATTTATAGTAACTCAAATTCTGATAGGGTATAAATTTTAAAATTACAAATTTTGAATTGAGAAATCACTAATAGCGTTAGTTTAGGAAATAAACTTAAATAGATGTTATGTGAAGAATAAAATTTAAAAAAAAATATTATCGATCTATAAAAATTTCAGTATCAAAGGATTATATATAAAGAAGGTATATGATCTTATGTAAAGTAAGAAATTTATGATGAAGACACTATCTCAATACACATAATAATAAAAAAAAAAGTAATATCAGACTAATCAATGCATGCATAATAAATAAATAAATAAAAAGTAATACCAGACTAATACATCAATACATGCATAATAAATAAATAAAAAGTAATACCAAACTAATATAACAGTACATGCATAATAAATAATACATCATTACACCTTACACCTAACAATACCAATCTAATACACGATATATTCATTTAAGTAAAATTAAAAAGTGTCCATTATTATAATCACATAATGAAAAGAGAGAACCATACCAAGCAGTGTACTTATACTGCACAAACTAGACCTTTGGTTTGTACGCAGGAGAAAGGAGAAACCAAAGAACCATGGAGTTTCTCTGGGCCACCATAGCAAGTTTTGTAATTCTGCTATCACTTTCACTCACCACTTCACTTCCAAATCAGAAAGCTTTCAACGATTGCCTTACACACCATTCTCAAACTCCTATCCAATTTAACTCTTCAATCTACTATCCTACCAATCCTTCCTTCACTTCCGTCCTTGCGTCCACTGCCCAAAATCTAAGGTGCTTGTTGCCCTCCGTGCCAAAACCAGATTTCATATTCACCCCACTTGATGACTCTCAAGTCCAAGCAGCAGTCATTTGTGCAAAACAGTTTGGCGTTAACATGAGAGTGAGAAGTGGTGGACATGACTTTGAAGGGCTCTCCTATGTTTCCCTAATTGAGCAGCCATTCATGCTCCTGGACTTGGCCAAACTTCGTGCAGTGAATGTTGATATTCCAAGCAGCACGGCTTGGATCCAAACTGGGTCCACCAACGGTGAAGTTTATTATGCAATTTCACAGAAAAGTCCAGTCCATGGGTTCCCTGCAGGGCTTTACTCAAGCGTGGGAGTTGGAGGGCACATCACAGGAGGTGCATATGGTGCCATGCTCAGAAAGTATGGTCTTGCTGCTGACAACGTTCTAGATGCTAAAATTGTTGATGCCAATGGGAGGATTCTTGATAGAGCAGCCATGGGAGAGGACCTCTTCTGGGCATTAAGAGGAGGTGGTGGAGGCAGCTTTGGAGTTATTCTGTGGTGGAAGATCAAGCTGGTTCCTGTGCCACAAACTGTGACTGTTTTCACAGTGACTAAGACCCTTGAACAAGGAGGGAACAAGATTCTTCAAAAATGGCAGACTGTGGCTCCAAACCTTGATGAAGGTCTCTTCATGAGAGTGCTGATTCAGCCAGGTAATAGCAGTGTTCCTGGAAAGAGAACAGTAACTACCGCTTACAATGCTTTCTTCCTTGGTGGTGCTGATAGGCTTCTCCAAGTGATGAACACTGGTTTTCCTGAGTTGGGTTTGACAAGAAAAGATTGTGAGGAGACTAGCTGGATCAAATCTGTGCTCTACTTTTCAGGCTACCCTGATGGAACCGACCCAAAAGTTTTGCTAAAACCGGAGAACAAAATAAAGAGTTACTTCAAAGCCAAATCAGACTTTGTAAGGGAAGCAATCCCAGAGAAGTCCCTCAATGACCTATGGGAATTTTTTCTGCAGGAAGACGATCCCCTAATGATTTGGGACCCCTATGGAGGCATTATGAACAGGATTGAAGAATCTGCCACTCCTTTCCCTCACAGAAAGGGTGTTCTCTACAAAATTTATTATGTAACAACATGGCTTGATGGAGAAAAGAATATGGCAAAGCACATGGACTGGATCAGGAAATTTTATTCCCTCATGGCTCCCTATGTTTCTCAGCATCCAAGGGAAACGTATGTGAATTATATAGACTTGGATTTAGGGATGGACAAGAAGAACAACACTAGTTATTTGGAGGCTAGGGCATGGGGTTATAAGTATTTCAAGGATAACTTCGATAGGTTGGTGAAGGTGAAAACTGCAGTTGATCCTTCTAATTTCTTTAGACATGAACAAAGTATCCCTCCTCTCAATCTAAATTCTTTAGATATGAACAAAGTATCCCTCCTCTCAACCATTAAGAAAGGGTATACGGCAGTAGCATAATAAGCTGGGTATGGCAATGTATTATGGCTAGAATGTTAAATAAATAAGAAAATTATTATTAAATCTATATTTTTCAAGGATTATTTGTTAAAGAATAAACATTTTCAAACATATATTTGTGTTCTTTATTGGAATCTTCTAAAACAATATGGAGTATTCACAACTATGTTGGATATGTTGTTTGTAGAAATGTATTGTGCACGTTTGAGTACTTAAGACATTTTTATTTTAAATATGTAAACATAAATGAATATATATATATATTATTATTATTATACAAACATATCAATTAATTAAAATTAACTGTTTCATTATGTGAAGCTAGATATTTATCTAAGTCAACATGGTTTATGAAGGTTCCTTAAGTGTTAGTACAAACAGCCTCTTAGAGTATAGTTGTAAAAGTGATATACATGTAAAAAAAAAAATATATATATATATATATATATATATATATATATATATTTACTTAATAAAATATTTTAAAATAAACTAAAACACTTAAAAGGGACACATAATATTAAATTAAAAAGTAATTTTTTTTTCTTTTCAAAACCAAACTTCGATATTTTTCAGTTTTCATATCATACTTATTGTATGCTTAAAATAATATAAATATATATATATATATATATATATATATTGGATAACTTAAGTGAAGTGATTAAGAAAAATATGTAGCGCTATATTAGTACTAAAGTTATATATTTCTGAATAGCTTAAGTAAGATTTTAAAAAATAAGCTTGAAAGGTTGTGTACATATTTAAGATAACAGCACCCTGAAGGAAAGTATGAAACTTCCTGTCCGTGCTTAAATTATTTATTTTTAAGAAAGTTAAGTCATATTTGAAGCATAAAAGAAACAAATTTCTTTTAGCATTTAAGCTATTAGTTTTTAGATAACTTGAGTGCCTTTATCTAAAAACTCAATGCTTATGAAAGGAAAACTTTGGAGCCCTACACTTACACACACTTATACTTTGAGACACACTTCAGATGCAAAAATGCTAGCCTTCTTTTAAGGATTTTTTTCACCCATATTCATGAGTAGTTCAATCTTTCCATTTGTTGGGGGTTTGATGTAATTAGATTTACTTTCATATGCTACTCTTTTTATTCAAGTAATAGTAATTGGTTATTTCTCTTCTTCTATTTTTAATGGTTTAATTTGGAATTAAATCAATTATATATTTTTCTTAAAACAAGTAAGTTTCACTGATAGTCAATTCAAAGGACTTAGTTTTAGTTCAATTATTTTGTGGGTTGGTGGTATATAATCTTAGTCGAGGTTGTGATAAGTTAAATATCGAGGTTGTGATAAGTTAAATATCAACTCTTTCATTCTCTATTTCATCTCATTTCACTAAGCAGGCCAACTATTTGGTTACTTTAATCCTCTAAATGGTAGTCTAGAAGCTAATATGGAATCACTCAAAATTCCTATTTAAATATGATCCTATTTACTATTTTATCATTTGCACAATTTAGTATTTTTTTAACATTGTCAAACAAACTCCACTTTTATATAGGTATCTTTTATAATTTATTTATTTTATTAAGTTTTAAATATTAATTAAAAAATTATAATACTACCTAATTCTCTTTTAACTTTTTCATTTGACATAATCAGTGAATTATTCTTATTTTATCTGATATTTGAAATGATAAATGGACACTTTTATATATTAAGAATAAATTTAGAAAGCTTCTACTATATTTTTGTACTTCTTTTATATGATAAATATTTAACTTGTTATATATTTTTAAGTCATTATTATTTATATTTAATGCCTTTTTTATTTTCATACTAAGATTTTGTGAAGGATACATTTATTTACAAGGTAAGGTAACAAAATAGGTCATACTAATCTACCTTGACCCGCTTCCTTGTTAATAAATTAAGGGGGGTCTTAGCCTGTGGCGCTAAAGAGGGAGTTGATGGGTCATCTATTAATTTTACTTGTTTAGGCCATTAAAGCTGTTCCAATGTTATTTTAATTCTAGCTCGATGCAAAACTTGATCAAAAGAAAAAAAAAAAAAATGCTAAGAAGTAAACCCACCTTTCTTTAAAATAAAACGAGTCAAACTATAAGATAGCGTCATACTTAAGTGTGAAGTCCTATCATTTTGCTGTCTATGTTTATTTGTTTGATATTAGAAGAAGTTAAAGTACACACAAGGCATCCCAGGCAAAGGATTCACACGGACAGTAAAGTTGCAACACAGAACTGTGCACATGGACGCCACATTTATGCCAAAAATATGTTACATTTTAAGATTTTACAGGATGTTTGACACATGATGGTAGCACATTAACCCTCAGAAACATCAATGGAGGAGCAAAATAATTAAACAATCAAGACATGAATTATGAATTATAAACATATCTCGTTTGAAGCTCCTGATCATACACTATGCTTAACCAATGAATAAATGTAACCATAGCAGTAAATTATCTACGTTTCGCATCACCCTTTGATGGAGGAGGAGGAACCGTTCCAAAAACTTTATCCCACAGTGGTGAAGTGATCCCAAAGCCATAGTTCTGGAGACGATAGTGATGATTTAAGTGATATTTCTGCAAAATAACGAAGGAATTATCACATGTCTTTTCCTGGCTTATAAATTTAGATAGCTGCCAATACATTATAAGTAACAAGAAAATCAATGTCATGACAGAAAACTAAAGCAAGCATCGTCATCATGCTTATCATGCTCTGAGACGATCCAAATCTCTAGAATATAGGAGAGAGGAGAATGCTATCATGTTTTATGGTCAGTTTAAGAGGCCAACAAAAATGAAAACGAATGTCTCAACATTCACTGTACATGAATTAAAAGTGCTTCAGTTACTTATCAAATTAAATACTAAGACCAACTTTTGATTCATTGCAAGATTATGCCAGTAGCACATTGGACACTGCTATTAAACAGCTAAAGGAGGGGTTAGCGCTTTTACCTTGAGACCTTTGGGAACTTCAGATTTTGGCTGACCATGGTGCAAGTAGTAATGAGTGCAATCATACATCACGTAGCCCAACAAAATACCTCCAAACACGGCAGGAGCAATTGACGGGGAGCATACAAGCTTCACTAAGTTCCAGATCTGAACGGAGACAAAAGCAACAAAATCAATTCATGGAACCGCTTATCAAGTTCAGCTAGAAAAGTATGGGCATACGATAGAGGTATCTCTAAATTCCACCAACATCTTCATGCCAATCAATCATTTTCACACAATACTAAAAAATGTTTTCTGGCAGATTTCAGAGGAAACCTGCAAACTCTGTTTCAGAAGGTGAGGTGCTTAGGTTCCCTTGTGACATAAACAAAGCCATTCCAGAAGCAGCCACTTTTTGGAAGCTCCAACCAGAAGATGATCACGGGTATAAAGATGTCCTTTAAGAAGCTACAAACTATTTGTTGATAAGGCTAATGACTTTTGGGTTTCATTTCATGAGGGGAACAATTCAATACCTTTCTACAAAATCCTCCCACTAATTCTTCTATTTTCTTAGTGACAAAAGTATTGAATGCATTTTAACTTCTCAAGATATTAAATTTGATCCTCATATTCATTTACCTTCTCTAATAACATTTCCTTCCACCAATAAAAACTGAAATTAACAGACTTCAATATAACGCAAAAGCATGTTTAAACAAATACAATATTTCACAGCATTAACCGAACGCTTCAATATTTGCATTAATGAATTTTATTAAATTCATAATAATAACGCTGTAGCTATGATGAATTAATTCTAAGCAGTTGAAGAGAAAATCAACAAATGGTATTCCAATGCAGTCATGTTTGTTGGCGCCTAATGTAAACCGTTGATATTCTTATAAAAATCTGAAATGATACATACTTTATCCTCAAGACTGAATTTCTCACTTTAGAGAAGCCGGATCCTACATGACCGGGTGAGGGGCAATTATTGGATTCCCTTAGGTAAAGCTATGAAGGTCAATTGCACAATTAAGCCGCATTTGAACCACAACAAAACCGTAATTTCAAACCACGGTAACAACTATAAATGCATGATTTTTGGTATATTAGGGAAGAAAAGAAATACCGGGAGAGCTAATCCAGCAGCTGCAACAGGGGGGAAAACAAGTCTGTAGCTATCCATGGGGTGCTTATGGTGGCAGCCATGGAGAAGATAATGGAAGGTGTTTCCCCTGATGCAATATTATAAAACAACTCATCAATCTAATGGATGTAGATAGATTAACTAGACTAACTATTAATCTGTGAAAAGAAAGAAAGAAAGAAAGAAATCAGACCAATAACTCTTGGTTTTAATATGAAAGAGAAAGCGATGCAAGGTGTATTCCGCCAAAGTCCACACGAATATTCCAAGAAGGACGAAAGGAGCCACATGAGGAGAAGGGAGACCTGATTTTACAGAATTGTAAATGAACCAACTTGCAACAGGCACCCAAACCGTTGGAATCACCCACCAGGCAGTGCGCGTGAACAGCTGTCCCAATGAACAGCCACGACAACGTTAGTTAACAACCTAGGACGAAATTGGTTTGAGCAATTTGCAATCATTAAGGATAGGAATGTGCGTACCTCCAGATAATCGCTTTGGAAAAAGCGAGGGCCTTCCTTGCTTACGATAGGTTCGTGAACCCACTCGTCATAGTCTTCGCCAAGATGGCCAACCTGCGAGCGAAACAAAAAGTAAGAATTCCTGAAAAAAATCCAGATTGAAAAGTACGTTAATGGGTTTACCTGGAACACGAGAGGCTTGTTCAAATCCACGAGAAATTTCTGGGCAACCATCTTGGTGCTGGAAGAAGGAAAGAAACGAAAATGAAAATGGAAGCTAATAAGAAATGCAGATCTGGAAAATGAAAGAGGTGAGGGAAACGAACTGTGCAGAAAGAAAGCGAGGTGAGATCCGATAGCGAAGCAGGGCTCCCTCTTCTCACAGGAGAGGGAGTTGGAAAACGATGTGATGTATTATTCAGCGAAATGGGAAGGGGATTTGAACCTCCATTTTATGTTTCCTCTTGCTTATCTTCTAGCCGTTAACGCTTTCTCTCTCAGAATAGAAAACTGTGCCGATTTTCAGTCTCTGGTTTCCACCACTGCCAACGCATCATCGTCCTTCTTCTTCTCATTTTAATTAAGTAATCAATATTCAATCCAAAATATTTTGAATTAAATTTAGCTAAAAATAAATAATACAACCAAAACTAATATTATTACTCTATATTATTATTATTATTCAACAGTGAACTGTAATAATATATGCTACTTTTATTAAATTTTTAATGGTTGTTGTGAAGTTAGTAATAAAAGTAATTATTTGATCTTGTAAAAAAAATACACTTAAATTTATACGGCTTCTAAAATATCCCGAAAGTAACCATAAATTCAAGCTATTTTCTTACTGGCTAAAGTCTCTGTTGTTGCTTTATTAACATAAAAGAAAAAAAAAATGTCCCTGTTGCTTTGCTTCAGCCTGACATTGACAGCGGCATTACAGCATTAGATTTGCTTCCTAGCAATTATATCAGCAAATGGTTTTATGGTATCGGCAAACGGTTTAGGTACTGCAAACAACTTTCTTCTATTATAATTTGCTTTTATTTATCATAATATTACTGGATCCAAGAAACTCTTCGTTAATGATAGGGTTTTTTATTGTGTTTAATCATTAAATTAATGATTAATGATTATGTTTTCTTGTATTTAATCTATGACTTATTAATTTAGTTTTAGGACTTGTGCTTGTCTGTTATTACTTTTTTATGTTGTTATTTTTCTACTGGCCTAATTAATGAAACTTTTTTAAATATTAAGGTTAGGATAAGATAGGAACTAATTTCTCTCCTGAAATTACAATATTACTATTTTTATTATATTAATACTTATAATATTATTATGTTGCAGTATAAGGTATTAAGCTTCTTATTCACACTTATCCGGTTTATATATTTTCGTAAAATTTATTGGTGTCCGTTATGAAAATTTTTTATCGGTACAATATAATATCAACAATATAAATATTATTTTTCTAAATTTTTTAAGTGTGATTTTTGTTTTGATAAATTGGTATCCGAGTAAGATTCATTTATTGATATGTTAATTTTTAAGTGTATTTTTGAAATTTTGATTTGGAAATAAAGAGAAATGATGACATAAATCTTAAATTTCATGACCCTATGTTAATATTTAAGTTTTGATGATAATAAATAATGGTAATTAGTATGTTTAATATAAGTTATATAAGGTGAAAAGGTATCCAGATAAACAAAAATGACGTCTTATCACAAATAAAACATAAGATTTTGACAATGTGCAAATTTAAGATTTAAAAACAAATTATAAGATCAACACATACTTCAAATATATACGTGCTTTAGTGTTGAAACAAGTGGAAGAATAAACAATTCAATAACTAATGCATTAGGTGTAAAATGACTATGTTTTAAGCACAGATGCATAAATCATTAGCAAATAAATGTTCTAATATGATAGAAGAACCTGTCAAGTGACTTGTTTTATAAAACAAGTTCAAGAAGACATGAAGTATATATGTGAAGCAACTATCTATAGAAAACATCAAAAAAATGAATGTCACAAGTGAAGAATAAATGTATAAAATAACATTATAATGTGGCACTTGATGTTAAGCCAACGAACAAACAAGACTACAAAAGTAACCAACAAATTACCTATTCATAGTGGAATAAATGCAATTCACATGTATCCAACATAGGATGCATCATTGTCATGTTACATTTCTAAAGCCTATGAGTTGACAAAAGAACATCTTTCAAGAAAAATTTTGATACAGTAACATTTATCAATATATGATACCATTTTTTAATGTAGGAAAGTTCAATTTGGTATTGTTTTTCGTATAAAAGACATCTTAGAGATAAATAGTTTGATTTTACCAACTCTTTGTACTATAAAATAGAGATTGTTAGTAAAAACTAATGAACATTTGAAATAACTTTAACTCAAGATACTTTAAAGCATGTATAATGATCCATTTTAGACATTTATAGAAAAAAAAAATTCTCAAATATAACAAAAGAGTCTCACATTCATGAAATCATGAAAAAGCTTTCAAATTTTGAAATTGTAGTTCATCTTCTAGATGACTTAGATAAAGAAATATTTTCATAATAAACTTTTCACTATCGTGAAATAGTACCTCTAGATCAAGGAAAATGAATTATTTAATATTGTAAACCTTGAATTTAAGCAATATCCTTTTATTATATAACTTAGAGAGACTTTATGCACCTTTACTAAAGAGGCCTTATGTACAAACTCAAGTAGAGTTTGAGTGAATAGTTTAGAGAGGCTTTGTGTACATAGGTTGGAAACCAAAAGACATTATGTAATCAGATGGTTAGAAGTGACTTTATGTATTCTTTGTTAGCCAAAAATAACAATAAATGATACTTATAATATGATTTATTCAATGGAACCTTTTATTGTTGGCCATTGAACAACTTAATGTAGCCCATATTAGGGTGAACAGGATATAAAAATTATGTTATTATTTAACCTTTAACTACACATATATTTTTTGTTGGTTATCTAAAGAAAACAACATCATATTAGCATTTGATTAGTCATTTACTCTTGATAACACTAATAATGGTCTCATGGACAAAAGAAAAAAAAAATAGAGATACCTATGAAACTTAAGAGAGCACACAATGTTATTAGATGCTCCCTATTTAAAGAGGAATACTTAAGGTTCATGCCTTCAAAAGTGTCAAGAAAATGTGGGATACTCTTATAATCACTTTTAGACCATATTAACAAGTTAAGAAATCTCAAAATATATTATATTTTTAATCTGATTGGCAAAGAAGTTTGGCTAGTATATAGAGACCACAAATGATGAGTAGACAAAAAAAAAAAATAAAAAATAATACATTATTTCCGAACGAATCATAAGAAGCATGACGAGACAATTTATTCTTCTTCAATAACATATTTATCTTTTTTATATATTTTGTATTTCTTGAACTTATCATTTGTAGGATTTATGTCTTTTTAGAGATGTAAATAATAAAAATAGAATAAGGTAGTATGGTTTCCTCAAAGCTAATAAAATATTAGAAGGGTATCCAAAATTAATAACAATGAGTACAAATAGAAGACATCAAGTCAAAGTACAAATTGAAGTCCTAATGTAAAGAGAATCTCAACCAAAAGAAGTCAACAAGGGTAAGGAAAGCATAACCTAGGAAGCATGAAGACATCTTCATTTTTGCCCCATGAGAAAGCTTCCCTCCTTTTATATTATTTTAAATTTTAAATTCTCCCTCTTTTTTGTTTAGTAATTTTCGGTTACATATGAGTGAGTTCTAAATTTCTAATTTAAATTTGATTAGAGGTACATTTTGAATGTCATTTGACTTTTAATGTCCAAATCATTTGCCTATAAATAAGCATCAGTCTCAATTATGCTACTTTAAAATTTATGAGAATCTGAACTTGTGTGAGTGATAATATATTTTGGAGAACAAGTGACAATTTTTCCTTAAGCTTGTTATAGAGAGGAAAACATCTTCATCTTCTTGAAGTGATGCTTCTTCCACCTTTGCTTCTTTACTTTTGTTTTTAATTGGCTTTTTTTATCTGTTCTTGTTTATATCTTCTCATTTCCACCGCTATTTAATTACTATTTATTATTTCTTTTGTATCTTGTTTTATTTGTGTAATCTTTGTCCATATGTGAGAAGCAATTTAATTGTAATTTTGACTCTTGTCATGCTATCACAAATTCTAACTAGGTTTTTTTTTTTTTTATATATACAAAAGAATATGTATCATATTACAATGTTTTAATGAAGTTTTTATTGAAGTTCTAGTTTCATTGTAAGCTCTAACAAAAAATACAAGTTGATGATGACTGAATAAATAAATAAATGCTATTCATAAAAAAAATATGTGAAAACATTTGACCGTTAAAAAAAAGTAAGAATAATTATGCATAGTAAAAAGTTAAAGTCAATCTTTAACATTTAATATTAAATCATAATAATTTGATGACAAAAATACTAGTTTATTGATGCTTTGATAACTTGTTGCTAAGTTTCAATTAGAGAAAAATAAGAATTGCACGGGATTAGTTAACTCCCACAACCAATTTTATCTCCAAGGATCATCAATGTTGGAAATAATGTCCAACAAATTTGTTGTAGAACTTTACAAGATTTCTTTATTTTTTTAAAACATTTCGCCATTTTCTTAATATTCTTTTGCATTCTTGGGTATGTTGGTCAATTTTTATTTCTAATAAAAACTACTTTTAAATTAAATATAAGAATAATAAATTAAAAAAGTAAAGTTATTTCTTAATTATATTTTATTTGTTTAAAAAAATTATTTAAATTTTTTTAAAATAAAAAATTACTGATAAAATATTTGGTTTTATTTAAACTAATTATATCATATAATAAAAATATATTTATAAAATAAAAATAATTGCGTTAGATTAATTTAATATACCCAAAAATATTTTAATACAAAAAATAGAATATCGAAATATAGTTATTCTAAACAATATTTTAAAAATGTCGACAATTTATATTTCACTGTAATAGTTATATAAATATAATAATGAAAGAAGAAAAAAATCATAATATTTCATTCAATACCCGAAGAAAAGTCGTGACATTGCATGTGAAGTCTCAAAAAAAGGTAATAACCAAGATTCTAACAATTTTTTTCTTAAAAAAGCTAGTGAAAAGGGGTGGATACAATTTTCCCATGTAAGCAACTTCAGACAATGTGGTTGGTTTGCCTAAGCTTGTGGGAATTGATGTTGAAGAGGTAATTGGTAGGGTTGTTCTTATAGGTGTTTGAAGGAGTTTTGGGAAGGATGACAAAGTATGGCCTTTGGAGAGATAGGGAATAAAAGTTTGGTGGAAGGAAATTATGAAATGATGTTGACCTTGAACTTTATGAATCACTCGACTATATTTTGATTTCATGTTATGTGATCCAATTTCAGTTCTCCTTGGTATGGAGGAAACCAACAAATAGTACCTAACTTGAGGTTAATTTGAAGGAGATCTTAGGTTGAACTAATATTTGAGTCACATGATTACATGGGCTTTAGGAGTGGTGGTTTATAGTTGTGTTGTTAAGGATTTGGAACCTATCATAGGTGTTAAGCGAGAGCACACAAGACATTAAGGTTCTTATTTTATAATCATAGAATTATGGTAACCTAAAGTTGTTTGATATTCCAAGTTAGTACGATTAGGAATTCAGGGTAAGGAATCGTGATTTATGTTTTTCCACTTTGAAGTCTTATGTTCTCGAGTTTTATTTTATTTTTTAATGGATTCTAAGTCTATTTAGCTAGATTTTATTTAAAAGAAAAAAAATGATTTTAATAGTATGTGATGTTATTATATGCTCAAAGTTTGATGTAGAATATTTAGTTAACGTAGGAATAATGTTTTATGACAACATTATTTTAAAACTTTGAATTTAGTTTTAACAGTATTTTAAAAAGAATATTGTTCAGAATTTTAGAAGAATAGATTTAGTAAGATGTTGGATAAATTAAAAAAAAAGGAAAATCAATTTTTATTAAGATAGGGTATATATATTAATTATTAAAAAAATTGAAAAATACAATGATGAGTTAAAAAAAAGAAAAAATTTGATGTATAAATGTTCAATGTTTTTCATCATCTGTGAATTCTTCAAAGTGAAACGTTTGAAGAAATTTTGCATTAATAAGTTAAGAATAAATTCATATTTAATACAAAATTTTAAAAATATTAGATTTGTGGATTTCTATACTTATATATTTATATCTTACACATTTTTACTTAATATTGTATATCTTATCCATTTTTATTTAATGTGAAATTTTTAAGTCAACTCAACTAATTTTGAATTTTTGATCATCTATCTAATATATAAATAAATGATGTCGCAGGATTATATAACAGTTTTGAAAGTTATTGTTGTGTGTATAGTAAATGCACATATTTTTATATAGTTTTTCTTTTAAAAACTTTAATTAGAGATAAACTCTTTCTTAAATAAATATATGAATAAAATTTTGTATATACATTTTATAATGATGTTTGTGGTATGTAAATGTAATATTCTTTTGAAATGCCCAGAGTGAGTAGGGAAGCCACACACGGAGTTGTTGAGTGGGAGATTTTGTTTTGGATGTGTTGTAATAACATTATCCAATGGAATGGGATATGGTTCACAAGTGGCACCACCCTACTGGAGGACACGATTGATGCAAACTTCTGGGAATCAGATAATTCGCCAAACTAAACATTCATCTTCATTCAAAGCCTCTCACTGCTTCTGTTGTTCCTGTCCTTTTGCAACACTTCAGATCACCAAAAGCAAGAGACATGGCATCAGCAGCATCTGGGTTTGTGTTGTCTCTTAGTGTTGCAGCTGCCACCACAAACTCATCCCCTTCAAGGCTCATCTTCCCCTCAAATAACAATGGTTCTAGGCTTGTTGTAAGGGCTTCGGATGAGGCTGCACCCGCACCTGCAACCGCCACTCCCCCACCTGAAGCTGAAGCAAAACCAAAGCCACCCCCTATTGGCCCCAAGAGAGGTGCTAAGGTCAGTTAGTTACCCCCACAATTCAACTTTTTTCTTGTTATGCTTTTGCTCATGTTGTGCTAAGTCACTTTCAACACTTGAGCATGACCCTTAGTTGTTGATTGTTTTTGTGAATATACACTAGCATCCCCTAGAATTGGATTCATAACAGCAAAGATTTGTATTGTGAATTTGGATTTTTTCAAACTACAAACTATTGTGTTATCTGGTTCAACTCTAAGCTTATGTATTGTATCCATGACCCTAAGTGTATCAAAGTAGTTTCTTGTTGAACATATATATGGAGAGAAGGGGAATTCTGGACGAACATGGTAGTACCGTATTCTTGAACATACCCTTTTTAACATTCATTTTACTATTGATTGAAATTAATAGGTGGGATTTGTTAAATAAGAAATGAGATCTTCACATTTTTATAATTTCAATCAATTTTCAGTGGAGAGTAAGTTGTAACATTTATCTTCAAACTGTGTAGGAACAAAGGACAGTGATGAATCTTGCTACACTGTTCTTGATTATATAGTTTGAAAGTTGAAATTGGTAGTGAACTAGTTGTGAAGCAAGAGGGTTAGTTTCTAATTTTTGTTTGCAATCAACAGGTGAAGATTCTTAGGAAGGAATCCTATTGGTACAAAGGAACTGGCTCCGTTGTTGCTGTTGATCAGGTTAGTGCTCCTAAACTCACTCTAAGGCAATGTTTCCCTCTCAAATTTCTACCATCCCTTGCATTATGCAAACCCAATTCGTGTGTTTATGGTTTGTGTTTGTTGTGCAGGACCCCAAGACTCGCTACCCTGTTGTGGTTCGATTCAACAAAGTCAACTATGCCAATGTATCAACAAACAACTATGCTTTGGATGAGATCGAGGAAGTCGTATGAGTCCAATTTAATTGTAATTTTGATGCTTCTCTTGTTATCACATTTATTAGTCTAAGGTTTTTTCATGTCACAAAACAAAAGAATCTGTATCATATTCTCTCTGATATCTACCCCTTCATCTCTATTCTCTGTCAACTACATTCTGCGTGCAGTTGCTCATAATCTTCCACTACCCAGCTTCTTATTTTATTGAAATCAGTAACTAGTTTTGTTGGAGTCATAGCTTTATAGCCACATTACAACTACCTGTAATGTTAAAAAAAAAAAAAAAAAACAGACAAAATAAACATTTTTTTAGAACATCTAAAACCAAATTTCACATATTTTAGAGGATAACATATTCTATCCTATTTTTTAGAACTACCTGTAATTTACTATTTTCCATATAAGCTAATAATTACATATGGTAAATATACATTAATGCATTAAAATATCAAACCACACCATCCTCCATAAAGAGTAAGAAAAACAGACTTTTCCTATCTAATTAAACGGCAGCATGCTATTATATCTTCCTTTCTGGTAAACCAGCATGCCACTTCATAAATGCTAAAATACCATGCTCATCGATTCAATCTCTGCATATAATGTGAAAATTTTACAACTTTATATATTACTACAAACCCATCAAACTATTCTACCAAAAAGCAACACAAATGGAAAAGAAGAGAAATTCAGCTATTTTAGCAAAAAGTGCTTATCTTTTGGCTCTAGGGTTGGTTTTGGTTTTGGCCTCACCAACCCTTTCAAATGGCTCAAGTATTTTCCCCGGATTCATAAAGTGGCACGTATACGTTGTGAATGAGTTGAACAACAAGCAAAGCTTATTGGTTCATTGCCAATCCAAAGATGATGATTTGGGTAGCCATCAACTTTCTCAAGGTGGGAATTTCACTTGGACTTTTAGGGTAAATTTCTCACACTCCACTCTATTTTGGTGCCATGTGAAAAGGGACAACAACAATGGTTGTGATAGTGGTGCCTCATTTGATGTGTTTTGGTACGATGAACATCTTTTTCGAAAGTGCCATTGGAAGAATTGCCTTTGGAAAGTTAGGGATGATGGTATTTACCTTACAACTTTTTATGCAACTCAAACTCCGGAGTTCTACTACCACTGGGGTGCTACCAGGCATGGCTGATTTCTTTCTTTTCAATAAATCTATGGTTTCGATTTATTTAAGCACATCAAACATCAAATTAAATATGCATTATGTCATTGTTAGTAATGTTTTGAAAAAAATAATAGTTGTTTTTTTTATAATTTAGTTTAGGTTTTAGTCATTTGTTTGTTTATTTTCTTTTTTAGATTTGTCGGAATGTACCTCATTCTTATAAACAATAATTTTAAAAATGATAAGAATTTAATATTGCTTTTGAGATTAAGCATCAATTCAATTAAAAAGGATGATTTAAGTTTAACTTTTTTTTTTCTTTGCAAAAGTATCTCTTGTCTCCTATTTAATTTCTCTCACAATTAAATCTTCATCCTAAGCTACTAACCCTAATTCCTTACTTGAAAGTACAGACTAATAAGAAAAGTCGGCATATTGAAAAACGATTTAAAGTGTATTAAAATATAAAAAATGTTAATTAATTTAAAACTCATGTTATTTAACATGGTTCAAGATCAATGATGAAAAATTCAACATTTTATTTCCAACTTACAATTACTTCTCAAAATTTCAATAACAGACATGAATGAAGAATAAGGTTTGACACATGTTCCATAAATTCTTCAAAAGATGAAGCTTGCAACAAGTTATATTTATACACATCAATGATTTCCAAATTAAGAATATTGAATAAGCTTGTTTTGCATATTAAATATTAAAAGAAGATATAATTTAATTAACCATTTCATCAAGATAAATTAAATCCTGTTTTCCCTAACTAACAAAATCGTAAGGTCAGATCAAATATGGTAAAGAAGTTTGTGCATTCTGGACATTTTTTGAAAACAAAAATTCAAACTTGAAAGTATAAGTATTTTTCTTGAAAATAAAATAAATGTATGGATGTGTCTTTTACTCGTCACTAAAATTAAATAAAATAAATCTAAAAGATTTAATGTGATAGATAAAGACAATTAATATCATACAATAAATTAAATAATATTAGAATTACCAAAACATATCTTTAACTCTAACAGCAAATCAATATATATATATATATATATATATATATATATATATATATATATATATATATATATATATATCCTTATATCCTATTGTATGAATATTTCTCATAATTTCTTCACATATTTCACAACAATGACACAAGTCAATATGTAAGCTAGGAAAAAAAAAAAACTGTAGGATAGGAAAGAAGGTAAAGGGAATATAAATACGAGAACTGCAGATGTTAATGTGTATAATCTTCTACCAGTAAAACATCCAATGACTTAATAACAGAGGTCTTATCAACAAAAACCAGGTTAAACAATGACCCTTAATTTATACAAAACAACAACACACATGAATAAGTCAATGTTTTTTTACTGCTTCACAATATAAATCCATCCATGCACACTACAATTAGAAGCAACCTTCACAACTGAAAGAAGCCTCAAGCAATATCCTCCTCCTCATCCTCATACTCTTCCTCATCAGCAGTAGCATCCTGGTATTGCTGGTACTCTGCCACCAGATCATTCATGTTGCTTTCAGCCTCAGTGAACTCCATTTCATCCATTCCCTCACCAGTGTACCAATGCAAGAAAGCCTTGCGCCTGAACATGGCGGTGAACTGCTCGCTAACTCTCCTGAACATCTCCTGAATCGATGTTGAGTTTCCAACGAAAGTAGATGACATCTTAAGACCCTTTGGAGGGATATCACACACGCTGGACTTCACATTGTTGGGTATCCACTCAACAAAGTAAGAAGAGTTCTTGTTCTGTACATTTATCATCTGCTCATCCACCTCCTTCGTGCTCATCTTTCCACGGAACATTGCGGATGCGGTCAAATAACGACCGTGGCGTGGATCTGCAGCACACATCATGTTCTTAGCATCCCACATCTGCTGAGTGAGTTCCGGCACAGTCAGATTCCGGTACTGCTGGGATCCTCTTGATGTCAAGGGTGCAAATCCAACCATGAAGAAATGGAGACGAGGGAATGGAATCAGATTCACCGCAAGCTTCCTAAGATCAGAGTTAAGCTGTCCAGGGAAACGTAGACAGCAAGTAACTCCACTCATGGTAGCAGAGATGAGATGGTTAAGGTCCCCAACTGCAGCAAAACAAGAATTACAACTAAAATGAGCATACAATATAATGCAACTGCAGAAGTTTCAGCAAAAGAAATGTGAAACTTACAAGTTGGTGTAGCAAGCTTCAAGGTACGGAAAGAGATGTCGTAGAGAGCCTCGTTGTCCAAAACCATGCATTCATCGGCATTTTCAACAAGCTGGTGAACAGAAAGCGTGGCATTGTAGGGCTCCACAACTGTGTCAGATACCTTGGGGGAAGGAAAAACGGAAAACGTCAACATCATACGATCAGGATACTCTTCCCGAATCTTCGAGATCAGAAGCGTTCCCATGCCCGATCCAGTTCCACCACCCAAAGAGTGGCACACTTGAAACCCTGTTAAAGCCATTGCAATGAGCACAATTAAAAAAAATTAAACATGCATTAACACAGAAAAAACTAAAATTTGAAGAAAAATGGAATGGAATTGTGTGGAGACCTTGCAGGCAATCGCAGTTCTCAGCCTCCTTCCTCACAACATCCAAGACGGAATCGATGAGTTCGGCACCCTCCGTGTAGTGACCCTTGGCCCAGTTGTTGCCGGCGCCGGACTGCCCAAAGACAAAGTTATCGGGGCGGAATATCTGGCCGAACGGGCCGGACCTGACCGAATCCATTGTGCCGGGTTCCAGATCCATGAGGACGGCACGTGGAACGTACCTTCCGCCACTGGCCTCGTTATAGTAGACATTGATACGCTCGAGTTGGAGGTCGGAGTCACCGCTGTAGTTTCCGGTGTGGTCGATGCCGTGCTCGCCGCAGATGACTTCCCAGAACTTTGCTCCGATCTGGTTGCCGCACTGGCCGCCTTGGATGTGGAGGATTTCTCTCATTTTGTCGGAAAGTGTGGGAGAACGGAGGGGAGATTGAAGTACCCTCTTTTGCCTTTTATCTTTTCTTCTTCCCTTTTTTCTTAGGTGATTGGTGCAGAGATTTTCAAGGCGTCCATGTTGGGCCTCTCTTCTATTTTTCCACCAATCCTATGTTGTTGTTCCTGTGTGGGAATCCTGTACAACCACCTCATCTCATTCATTCTATCCACCTTTTTCTTCCCACAAATAACTTATATTTATTAATGAAAAATAATATCAATGTCATCAAGAAAATGAAATACGTCATATGCTATTTCTCATCATATATTCTTTAATCTCATCGTATTAAAATTGTAAATATACATAATTTACAACCTGGTGTGAAAAACAATCATTATATACTTAAGTAAATTATTATATTGTACGAACAATTATATAACAATGATTCTTTAGTTCTGATATATTTATAATTATGATTTTTTAACTTAATTTAACTTCAAGTGAAATATTATATACATAAGTTAATTATAAATTTTAACTTTTCAGTATCATTATTTTTACATAAGCAAAATCTTCATGTTTAAATTAAAATTTAAACACAAGTGATCTTATAGAATGAACCAATATCAATAGTATAGATAGCATTTTTAGGATAATATAATTCATTTATAATAAACATCCCATATCAAAAGAATATATATCAAAGAAGGTTCTCTTTATATATGGTAACAAAATTTAAGTATGTTAAATATGTTTATTTTAAAAAATGAGGCTTTTACGCATAAGAAAATTTGACTAGATATAATTTTTTTTTATGATATCTAATTAAAAAAAACTGCATTTGTCTATAGCATTGATATTGCACCACATACTGCTGTAAGTAGGTAAAATTAAAATTATAAAAATTTATATATTAAATGACAATTTTCTACATTTAAAAAAATCTATGTTTTATTTTATAAAAAAGAATAATTTTTTCATATATTCAAAGTTATTAAAAAACATGACAAATGAGATATTAATGTTAATGTTTACAATTAAAAACTAATTATGAAGTTATCACTGAGAATGTATAAACTAAATGGTTATTAGTTATCCGATCAATAAGTTCACACAAAATATACGAAATAAAGAAAAGATAAAATAAAATGTAATGAAAACAAATGACGTATTTTATAAATTTGTTCGTGATGATCATATGCAAGAATGAATGAATGATTAATATGAATTACAAAGTCAAGTACCAATCTTACTCTCCAACCTTCTACTGAGTTAGATAGGTTAGTCTATATATAAACTAACCACAATTATAACTAAATATACACACACACACATATATATATATATATATATATATATATATATATATATATATATATATATATATATAAAGCCTAACTAATTTAATATAACAATCTTCTTATAGCAATTGCGAGTAATCGCTCCGAGCTGACACATTTCATCAGACAATGTTCACCAACAATCAAATACTTAAGCTAGACACTGTCATGAAACAAGACACAAATCAACACTATAGACAAAGTTTAAAATGATTATAGAATATAGTTTTAATGTATTCAAATATTTACTATTCTATGATGATGAATGTGATTTTGTTTTTCATATTAGAGTTTACTATAACATTTCATGATAAGAGGTAAATTAGAAAGGTGTGTGACGTAAATCCTATATTTTGATTTTAGATTTTCTTAACTTAATTTTTAATTTTGAACTATTTCCATATTTTGCTTTGTTTTCTTTCACATTTTTACTAGGACAAGCTTAGATATAAGAGGAGAATTGTCTCAAACTAGAGTTAAAGGAAAACATAAAACTTTGTTCTTAATAGGTTTTTGACTCAGTGATGTAACGTCATGTTCTTGTTCCCGTTGCTGTTTTCTCTTTATTTGCTTCATTTTACTTTGTCATAGTTTCATGTGAAGATTTCCTGCCATCATTTTAATGGATTTTGTTGATGTTAACTAAATATGTTAAAGTGTAAGTTCTAGCTTTAGAAGTAAAAGACAAGTTGCACAACCTTTGGTTTCTTTGTGAGAATTTTTTACTAAAATAATACTATTTTAAAAAATAATTTTTCAAATAACACCTATTGAACTGCATTTACCAAACTAACACCATTTACTGTGCATGACCAGAATTCTATTCCCGAAAAGCAGAATTCTCAATTCAAATTTTACAATTTTGAAATTTATAATCAATTAGAATTCTATTTTCTGGGAACCGTATTCTGAGAGGATTTTTTTTTAATTTTTTAAAGTTTTATATTTTATTTTGTTTTAAAGTATAAAATTTTTAATTTATGTGTGACTTTTTTATTTTATAAAACGTAAAATTTAATAAAAAAATATTATAAATATTTATTATAGTATATGAGAAGTTAATTTTTTAAAAATCAAATTTTGACTATATAAATAATGTTTTAAAAAATTTAATTAAAAATGGTGAGGATAAATTTAAAATTAGTTGTGAGATAAAAAATATTAAAGTATCTAAATATTTAATTTAATTTAAAGATAATAAAAATATGAAAATTTTGTGAATGGTTATCCTTATTG
>Ga0209700_104388_pt1 | contig 25493 bp, 15 predicted proteins | sample SiratroredBW_FD_187528 | JGI IMG/M metagenome (GOLD analysis project Ga0209700, IMG submission 187528) | Root nodule microbial communities of legume samples collected from California, USA - Siratro red BW (SPAdes) (version 2) | ecosystem: Host-associated > Plants > Roots > Nodule | place: USA...
ATGATTAGTGAAAAAAAAAAAAAAAAAGGTGACTAAAGAATTTGATAAAAAAAAATGAAAACGCCCCTTCCTTGTAAGAGACTTGTGCAACTTTTCTTCTTCACAACCTAAACAGTTAAATAGAAAATGTTGTTTTTTCTGTTTTTCACTCTTTTTCTATCATGGTATACTTTCTTACCCCCGAAAAAAAAATATAACACTTTTTTCTTACCAATAGCTATTAAGTTACCGTATCATATTATTTTTATTTTATTTTTAGTAAAAAGTCATTACAAATTTCAATTTAGTACTTAAGTAATTATTTTTCATTTAAATTTAAAATTATAACTTTTAAACTAAAATACAATTACAATTTAAAAAATATTTTAAAAGTTGTAAACAGTATATTATTATCATTTACAAATTGAAATATATCATTTATATTTTTATTCATATTTTTTAACATTTGAAATCAAACTTTGTCCCAAAATACTTTTTTAAATAATAATTAAGTTTTAAAATTAAATTAATAATAAATTTTAATGAAAATCATTTTAATTAATCAGGGATTAAATTAAATGTGAAATAACTCTATTATTAGATAACAAAATGTTATGGTTAAGCATTTTATTGGGAATGATTATCTTTTTTCTTTTTTGTAAAGTGTGAAAGTGTGGCCATGCTTAATTAATTCATTGTTCACCACTTATCTTAACCTATTTTTCTATCTTCTGCTAATTATATGTATCTTTCCATTGATATGAGATGATTGATTAGATTTAACATTAATTATAATAAAGTGTTGCATAAATTTAATTGAAAACATTAGATTGAGTTGAACAAAAAAAAAAAAAAAAAAAAGCACCTCCAATAACTTCCACACCATCTGCCCTCATCAAATTGCAATACTATATGACAAAAGTTTAAGTACAATAATATTTTTTCAATTAAAATTAAATTTTTGCTTTGATAACGTGTCGACATTTAGTGGTTCCTAAAGTATAATTATAATTTTAATTGAGAAAAGTATGAATAAGTAGCAAATGGAAGAGTTAGAGTTTTTGAAATTTGAGTCACCATCACTAACCACTTGCTATATCAAATTATTAAGTCAAGAACAAAAGAAAAATAAATGAGATTTTCAAGTTCAAAAATATGCATGCAGAACACAACAATTTTAATAACAAAACGAGTGATAACAACTATGGAGAAAGGAACAGATGCAATACTCATTTGCTCTTATCTCAACTAAGTTTAGGGATCACCAATTAAGCAACTATTAATTAATGCCTTATTACTTCAATTTAATTTAATTGCTTGGATTTTTTTTTTAATACTGGAAGAAGCCTTCAATTTCTACCATTTCAACTAATTTAATTTAGCTAATTTAAAACAATAAATTTATCAATAATTTGTATTCTTGTTCAAAAGCTATTCTTCAATATTTAAAATTAAAGCTATTAAATAAGCTTAACATATGTTATAGGAATTCTCACGTGTGTGTGTATTCTTTTAGATAAAGAGTATTGAAGTAAAAGAAGGAAAATCTATCAGCAGGTGAGATAATAGATCTAATGAAATAGATGACTCTTATATCAACTTAATATATATATATATATATATATATATATATATATATATATATATATATATATATATATAAATCAAATTGATAAAATTGTATATATAATTTGTTTTAAATATTTCAGAAAATATTGAGTAATGCATTATTTAACTACAAAAGTTGTTATGAGAAGGACACAGAATTTTGTGAAAAATGTCTTGTAAATAGAGAGGGAATGAGTATTACATTATTTTTTAAGTCAACAAAACAACTTGTAAACATAATTATTGTAGTCATTGTCTCTGCTACCAACCTAACTCTAAACATAGGCAGTAGGCTCATAACAAAATTCAAGTCCAAAATTTTAATTTTTTATACAATTATGTAATATTTTTCAACTTATTATAATTAGTAAGTTGAAATTATCGTTAGTAATATTGTTTTTTTATTAATTAAACTTTGACATACAATTAAAAAATTATTATGTTGACTATTAGTTTTTGTTGATATGTTAATTAATTAACAAAACGTAAATGGATATTAAATAACTTTTCAGTTTGCGGTAATAATGAAGTATCAATATTTAATGAACGTATTGTAGTATATTTAAAATTTTATTTTTTAACAAGATAAAAAAACTAATAGTAAAATAAACAAAATAAAAAAGTTGGTATATTAAAAATATAAAAAATAAATATAAAATAGCGATGGTTAGAACATTTCATTTATGAAACCATATTGTAAAAATTAAATTATAAACATAAAACTAATATTCTTAACATATATATTAATTTAAATTTAAATGGTAGAAAAATAGTACGAGTTCCATATCAATCTATTCAAATCTGATAATCTAATGAATAAATTTGAAAAATGTGAAATTATTTCTTTTAAACTTGAAAATTTGTCATCATATGTGAAAACGAAAACAACGAAAATCAAATTCTCTCTCTCTCTCTCTCTCTCTCTCTCTCTCTCTCTCTCTCTCTCTCTCTCTCTCTCTCTCTTTATATATATATATATATGACGATGATGAAATTGAATAATACACCATAATATAAAATTAATTCAATAAAAAATTTATATATGTTTTACACATTTATTAAAATTATGTTATTGATTTAATGTAGTAAAACATACCATTTTAATATTAAGCCCTTACCGATTCTAACTTCTCCTATCGTCATCACGTCATTTACTACTACCGTTAGTTAATATCAGTACATTTGTTTGTCACCACTGTATCTATATCTATGATGAAACTAAGTAGGAAACAATTATTATACTTTAGATTTAAAATATGGTATTAAAACTTTAAAAACAAAAAATATAAAAATTGAAACTAAAATTTATAAAACTAAAAAATATTTTTAACTTTTAAAATTTTTAAAACTTAAAACCATCTCACCTACAAGTTTTGACATTGGTATTTCAATTTTAAACTTTTTAATGCTTCCTATACTTTCAACACCATATTTTATAATCACTTCAAAATTTTATTCCAATTTACGTCAGAGATAACAAATAAATTTATATTGAATATTATTAAACTCAGTATGATGTTAACGGGAAATATTTAGATTGGTGAGATATAAGTACGAATATAAATGACGTTTGATTTCTTTAATCTAAGTTCCGATATAAGGATAGATATAAATATATACATATTTATTTTGTTTTCGTTCCCGTACTCTTTTTGGATATTAAAACACTATTGGTTTATTTGGATTTCATTTTGAAATTTATGCAATTGTAATTTTAACTTATCTGCATTGTCATTACATTCTTAATCATTTTTTTATTAGGATTTTTATTTTATGTAAAAAAATATTTAATGAATATTTAGACAAGTATCCACACACGTATGAATATATGCTACCTGATGGAAACATACAAATTTCATTTTATCGAGTTTCGGAAAAGGAACTTATTTTTAGGTCAAAAATGAAACTCGCATCTATCTTATTACTATCCCTAGTTTATGATTCATAATCTAATTGTGGGTTACAAAATCTGAAATATAATTTATGATCAATTACAATCTCTAAAAGATAATTCTCAACTACAATTACGAAATATGATTTTAGATTATATAATCTAGAATATAGTTTAAATTATGAAATTCAAAATATAATTTTAAATTTTATAATCCAAAATTATATTACAATTTATGCTGAAACCACATCCCACATTTTTTAACCTAAAATCGCATTTCAAATTTTGCTATCCATAATATAATTTCAGGATTTATAATATGAAATTATGCAATCGAAATATATTTCAAATAAAATATAATTCTGAGTTACCTAATACATAACATAATATATATATATATATATATATATATATATATATATATATATATATAGAGAGAGAGAGAGAGAGAGAAACGATCTAAATTACCCAATCTCATAAACTACTTAACACCAATTAAATGTTTCCAAAAACAAAAAAATTATATTCCTATATAGACAATTATAGAACCTATCCTAGATCTCATAATCCGGAAGATCTTTGACCTATTCCGCAAGATTTTCGACATATTCCAAAGAGTAAAGGATTTTAGTAAATGAACCGTAGCTATGGGGTGAAAAAAGAAAATGTCCAGAAACTTGGATAGTTCGAAGGATACCGGAGACAAGAAAAAAATAATGTCCTCGCTGTTTTTCTTTTTTTAACAAAAAGAACAAAACTTACATAAACGTCATCTTATCCTACACTAGAGAATGTTGGCGTTACTGTACATAAACTCACATCTAAGATACAGAGACAAAAATCTTAATCAGGTGAGACATTTAATCTACAGTAAATTCATCGTAGTCTATCAAAATTTAAAGGATAATATTGCTTCCTCTGGGCACTGGCATCTCCATATACTGACTACAATTGGTACAAGCTCATGAATTCCTCCTGCTACCTTTCACATCAAAAATCTGATTTCCCATTGCTACATCTTGTCAATTTATCTAGACAGAAAATAAATGGCATGGCTACGGATATGTAATTTAAAAATAAACACACAAGTGTAATGGATGTTCGATTACTCAGCAGCACCTACACCAGTATCCTCCTCTGCAACACCATCACTGTTATCAACCATGGTAACATCTTCCGCGCTGTTTTCGGGTGGCATATTTTCAGCCACATGGTTATCGACAGTTGTAGCCTCCTTGATTTCGTGCGGTATGTCCTCTGCTTGATGTGGCATTTCAATGTCCTCTGCTTGTTCTCGCATTTCCATGCTTCTTTCGGTATTTTCTGATGGTTCTACTTGACTCAAATAAGGCTCATTTTGATGAAACTCTAGTCTCAATTTTTCCTGGAAATATGTAGAAAAAATCGTTGAGTATTTTTGTTGAATGGTAACCCAGAAAGAATATAACCTATGGCAAGTAAAGGAGTACAAACGAAAGGTCGGCGGGTACTAAAAGAAGCTAGCGTAAACAATATTATCCCACAATAAATATCTCATCGGAATATTTCAGGCATAATGTTTAGAAAAAATGGAAAATAAACTTTACTTTATACTTATGTTAAGGTGGATTCCTTAGTCCGATTATTTAAACTTTTCGGTCTGAATGAATTTATTTTATTAAAAAAAATAGGCAGGAAAAGAATCAGAGTAACTGAAGATAAAATGGAGAACATTTTCACATATCGAGATTTGAGACATACCTGATACAGTCTCTCTATGATACTCCCCATCTCCTCAACGCCACTGACAAGATGTATATGATGTTTAGGTCCAGGATCTTCAACATTTCGTTCAGTATATGATGTTATTTCGTTCATATTAAGGGCAAGGTGGTCAGGTCTTTTAAGAAGCAGCTGAAATGTCGGTTGCAGCTCATAGCATTGTTCAAAAAGGGAACGACGGCAAAAGACATACAAACCAAGTCGAGCACGCGACATTGCAACAATCAATCTTCTTACATCACGTAGGTGACCAACAAATCGAGTACGCACAAGAGATAGCAATATAAAATCATTTTGCTGACCTTGAAACTTGTCCACTGTAGTAACCTGGGAGCAGTCATTTATAGAAAACTGACAAAATTGAGAATCAAAACTTCAAAAATGTACAACAATTTCAGAAATGTCTGTTTACTCCAGTCCAAAACATATATAAAAAAAAAAGGTATTAGTACGCAAAGTATAACTTGAGTCCCACGTTGGAAGTATGGGATTCTAGTGTGGGTTCTTACAAGGCTTTGGGCTCTCCAACTACAATAGCTAGTTTTTGTTGTGTGGTTTTCCCAATATATTTATCAAAATTTTAGTAACCTTCCTTGAAAGACCCTAACATTACGCTGCCCTCCCCTTCAATCTTAAAAATTACCCACTCCTCCCCTGAGAAATGAATATGGCCCACTGTAAACAAGCTACCTGCCGGTATTTTTTCTCTCTACACTATCCAGCACCATCTGTAATGTAATCAATGCTGAAGCCTACTACCAAATTGGGAAGTTTGGAAGATGAAGTGAAGATTATAGGTAAAAAAGTTCCGAAGCTGATAACAGGCATGTTTAAACTTCATTACAACTTCTAAAATCCAAAACTCAATAATAAGGCATTAAAACTAGTACTTGGTGACACGGAAAGATATAGGGAAAGGAAAAGTGTCAGTGAGAGCCTAATCCATAATTGTTTGCAACTACTAAAAGATTAGTTTATGCAAAATGGACAAAAGTGTGGCACATTTCATCTTCGTAGAATGTCTATCAAGAGAGGGAAATACAATACACCCTAATAAGAATAGTAATTATAAAATCAACTTCAGAAATCAAGAACCCAAAATTGACACTCCCTTCCATTAAAGAAACCATTTTGAATTTGATCTAAAATACAAATTAAAAAGGTAAAGAATGAGAGACATACCTTGCTTGGAGGACCAATGAAGTGATACGGAACACATCTCCTATTTATAACATCTCGGATGAGAAGTTTCTGACCATTGTAAGTAGTCAAAATGGATATCTTATTCGCAGGATACCCTAAAAGACGCATGTATATATAGACACTGACAACATATTCTGCTTCTCCCTCATTTTGGTAAAACCAAGGGGATGGAGTCGTCTCCCCCTTATCCTGGTAATCTGGAACATCCACTAACTGATAATCATAAGCAAATCCAGCATTTGCCCTATTGAATATGACTTCTTCCTTTACAGAAGGAAGGTCTCCCAATTCTCTGTATCTCCAATTGTAAAGTTTAGCTATACTTGGCCTGGCTCTTCCTTGAGCATTTAGCTCAATGTAAGGAATGCCCAATCGGACAAATCTGGTAAATAGACTCTGATCCATGTGACTGTACTTCTGAAAAGCCATATTCTTCACAACAGGAGGTAACTGGTGATGATCACCAATCAGAATACAGCGTTTAAGCCGTGCATGACCATCCTCTTGCCGCTGGAGTAACATTGGAATGAAAGTCTCAATTTCTAAAATTTGGGCACTTTCTTCCATTAACAAGTTGTCATACTTAAAACCTAACTGGAGGAAATCTTTCCTCTTTAGAGCTGCATGGGTGCAAGTCATTGCCACAATCTTGGCCTGCTTGGTCATTAAGTAGTTAGCCCTATCAGCTGTTGACTTAAGTAATTCAAATGCCCGGCACTCTTCAAGTTCTTGAAACATGGTCTTAAGATGGCGAAAGCACCCCATAGCAGCCCGCATATCTTTCTCAAAAGACTCACCTGTAAATACAGGATGGGGTGTATCGGAAAAGAACTCTTTGAAGGGGAAACGATCTCGAACAAATGTTGACTTTTCTTTATTCTCAGCACAAGCAGCAAGAAATTGCTCCCAGCGTGAATAAACATGAAGTAACCAGAAGTATCCAGCAGTTTCACAAGTGTAACCCACATCCTCTGGTAATTGAAGAGATCTTGCTAGCCTCTCCACTTCACTCAGCAATTCTAACCTTCTAACAAGCATTGCATTAACACGACCTTGCCGACTAAAATCAAGATCAGTTGCTAGCTCTTGTTCTCCTTGACCAAGTCGGAGAAGATACCGTGCAGGAACATCTCTCTAAACCAAAAAGAAATAAAATGAAACAAATGTTAAACTTATGTAAAGACAGAATTAATCAAAAATGAAGTTACTAAGTACCAAGTTAGAACCCTCAATATAAAATGTTATTCCCAACAAGAAAAACAATACTAAATACCAGGTTCATCTTCCAGAAAACTAAATATTTGGTTGAAACAAAACAGTAATGAAAATGACAGATTCAAGATTTAACGAAAACATAAATGATTGATGCTGTGAGCTTGAGGATCTTCCATCAGTGATGAAGCCCAAAAATTTCCTAAACTTGGAAAATATGGAACTATGTTTGGTAGTTATGAGGAGGGAAAAAGGGTTGTGGAAAGATAGAAAATAAAAAAGTCAGAACTTTTATCATTAGTTAAATAAGAAATTCTAGAGATCATTCCTATACTTCAATCTGCAGCAAGTCACCCCTTTCACTATCGGAGTCTCCCTTGATGTTCTCTACCACTTTCATGTTGGCATTGTAGCACAAAATATTCCAGAGGAACATAAACAGCCTTACCACCATAACAAAGAGGTTATTATTTCATCTATTTGAACCAATGAGCTCCAGGCCACAAGACAGTAAAACTTACCCTTGCTTCAACTTGCCTCTTACGAAATTGCTACATCAAGGCTTCCCCTTCCCCGAAATAGATACATAGTAATCATTCCATGTACTAGGACATTAACTACTAAAAATTTTAATCAAAAATTCAAATCACAAAACATGTGAAGAGGAGAAATAAAAGCTCACCTGCATTATCTTCTCAAACAGGTCATTCAAAGCCTGATTTGAATGAGTAATTATTAAGGTTCGTTGAGAAGGACAATTATGATAAAGAACATTCAGAATTTGTACAGCTGTATCAGTCTTTCCTGTACCAGGTGGCCCCACAACCATAGTTAAACCAGGCTGAATACCAGAGATAATTGCTTCAACCTGCTTGGCAGAAACATTCACCATTATTATTAATATTACTCCTGTACTCGGATGGAGAATAGAATAAAGTAAATGGTGGCAAATGTATAATGGGGATTTTGACACCTGCAATTGAACTGCAGCTAGAGAGAAACGAAGAACATGAAGCCACACAATCTTTCAAAATGTGTGAACCATGTTCTCCTTTACTTGCTCTCTCCAGCTGCAGCTACTGACAGGAAGCTGATGTGGCAAGAAAATAAACAGTCCAATTTCTTTGCAAATTAGCAGTGGAAATAGCTTTAAAACAGCCATCAACAGAACATCACAAAAGGTAAACATAATATTATTCTATAACAAATGTAAGTGTAATGAGAAAGCCTAGAAAATATTGTCCATCCTCTACCAAACTCATGAAAAAACTACATAGATTCCAGATTGCTATAAAACCATGGTCTCCTTGTTCTTGTCAACTTCTAAAAAGGCAGCATGCCTCACTGATTGTCCATTTCACATTACCGACAATATTAAAGGGAAACAGGACATGGAATGTGATGATAACTACACCACATAATGAATCAAAAAATGCAAGCATTGTTTTTTAAATCAAATGAAAAGAATGCTATAGCATCAAAGTACAAGATCAAACCTAAGCAGGTTAGCTCTACAACATGTATCAAAACACAAGCACTGTATTTGTACATTCCAGGCGAATCATATTAGCCATATGAATAAATTGAATTTTGGTCAAATAATCTACAGTGAGGGAAGCAAGGGACGGAGTAAGATAAAAGAAAAAAATCAGTATGTCTGAAAAGTGAAAACATATGGTTGAGATCAAGAGCTGAATGCACCTGTGTAGGAGTAAATCTAACAGAATTTTGTTTAGGCTGATCTTGAGGATAAGGACCAGGATCTGGAGGAGTATATGCCTCGATAATTAATGTTTCTTTCTGATCATTAGTACCAGCTGTATTGATATCATTTGTTGCACCACCATTAGACACTGCATTCCCAGTAAGAGCTCCATTCCTTGGTTTGAGTGTTCTCGGAAGATTGATCTTAAAAGGAGGCCTTGGATTCAAATTTTCTTTGCCATTGGAATTAATAAAAGACACCTGAAGGATACATGAAGTGAGAGGAAATCACATTAGCAACTAAATTTCATACAAGAATTTCAAATGGAAAACATCAACCACACCCATGCAACAAAAGCTTTGTGAATTTGAAAATGAAATACCTCATAATCCACAAAACTTTCTTTCAAGTGATCAGCATCAATAAAAGTATCTTTGAAATCTACTGTCTCTAATAGATCAGGCATATTAGTCCACTGGGCAGCAGAAGGATCCCCATAACCGAGAAAAATGTTCTCCAACCACTTGGGAACAATACAGTATTCATTCATTAAGTCCCTTATTGATTCTAAGATGGCTTTAAAATTGTTTTCTTTTGGCTTCCTCCTCATCAACACATTAAATGTACCATAAACATCTTCTGCCCCTTTCTCAGCAATGTTACTTACATCCATGTGATATTGTGCTGTATCCAAAGCCACAGTTACTGTTCTCAGTTCCCCCTTTGGCGGTTTCCACTCATCACGTTTAATCCTTCCAGAAAAATCATTCATAAGGTTTCCTTCCTCATCCCGAATTTCAATAACTTCACATCCACGTACATATTGTAGGCCAAGCTTCTGTGGGACACTAGCCTTGTCTTCTTCCTCAGCACTAAGAGGCTCAAATGATGGGCGAATAGATAGTAAAAACAATACATCATGTTCTTTGAGTGCATCCCATTCTGATCTAATCTGTGCTCTATAGCTGGAAATACTATAAGTAACTTCTGCAGTCACAGATGATGGTTTGACTTCTCCAATGTTAGGTTGTTTAACTTCAGAAATTTTGAATTCTTTGATTGGCACTCCCATTCTTGACCAACCACGGAAAGCAGTTTCTCCATCATTATTAATATATGCAAGAAGATGTGGAACAGCTTCCTGAATGTCTTCACGTATCTCATATGTTGATTCAAGTCTAAAAAGATTAAAGTTTCGAAGAAGATAATCATGAAGTGTTAAGAACTGTAAGTTCAGCTTTGGCAATGCTAAACAGCCTTCTCCTGAGTAATTTATGCTAGGTACAACACTTTCATCCCACATAATCTGCTCATTTGGGTAAAGGGGAAGAGCATTAATAGCTTCTTTTTGAGATTGTTGCTTCTCAAAATAGGATACCATTACTTCAATTAGAAAATCAACCCTCTCTGACCAGGGGTCTTCCTTGGAGACCAGTTTGAGCTGCATAACAAAACGATGTCAAAAAAGAAGTATGTACTAATGAAAATCAATACATGGTGCATTCTTGCAACATTACAATATCATTTCTTAAATTAATCAACATAACTACTGCATGAACTAATGGAAACACGTACATCACAATGAAAGTTAGCCCCATTACAATACAGTAAATATAACAGAAGATCACTTCTAATGATCATGGTAGTCAAAATCGCGATCCATCCCGTAAGATCGTACGAGTCTACAATCTTCTTCCCCTTCTCCAATCTCTGATCACCTGAAAATTGTGATTTCAGTGGATCGCGTTGGATACGCGATGTAAATCGCAAATCGTTTGAGAACGGCAAGTCTCGCGATGCGACGCAGTCCCTCTCGCCACGGCACAATTCCTCACAGCAGCGACACTCATGGCATTTCTCGTAATCACGCCTCTCTCGGAAGCGCCTCGCAATCGCACCTCCCTCAGCAGCACGAGTCATGGTTGTGCCTCTTGTGGTGACGCCTCTCAAGGTGGCAGCTCCTCTCTAGTCTCGCAGCCACCATGACTGTCTTCGTACTCTATTCTATGGTTTTTATTGGGTTGGAGTTTGTAACCCGAAAGCCCAATTACTTAAGCCCATTAAGTCCTCCTTCCCTTTGTATCCAAAATGTACCAGTGTTTAAGCGCTTAAGTGAAAAAATTGTGTAAAAACTGAGTCTCTGTTCCAAGGATGAGCCTCTCTGTCACTGTTAGGTAGGAGTTACTCCTATTCTATGTAACTAGGATGTGATGTTTACCCCTAATTATGTAGTCTTTTATATATTATTAAGTTCAATTACAAATTTTGAGATATAATGATTCTGTATGTGTATATAAATTCCTATAAAATTTGTAGGATCTTCTGATCCGTGCTACGATCTCTCGATTTATGATTCGTATTTCTCTTTCCAATCTTGAGTAAGATCTTGATTTTGACTACCATGCCTGTGATCATAAACATTCTTATAATCATAAACAAAGGAAGCCAGTGTGCATTTAAAAAGGGAGCGCTAAGCAAGCTTTCAAATTCAGGAGGAACTCACAATTATCTAGATAAGTATAAAAATGAGAACTAAATTGGAAAATATATAAGCTAAAAGATACTGGAAAACTGAGAAAATAAAAAGAGAAAGTGATACGAAATAAGAAAGGAAGAATAATAAGTGAACTTTAAATGAAATAACTATAATCTTTAGCAATAGTGATAAAGATTAACAATCAATTCTAACTCTCAACACTCATAAGTGGTACACGAAAATTGAAGACCCAAAATCAATATTGTAAAAAATAGAAGAGTTGACTTAATCTATTAATATACCTTACAGCAAACAAACTCCCTTAACTCCTCTGGAGAAAGAACTGACAATTTCTTGGACAGATTAGCACGCTTGTGAATAGAACCGATGTTAGTCAAAGCAAGTTCCCGCAGCTACAACCAGAAAAAAATAAAATAAGGAAATCTTGTACACAAACATGAAATTAGGGAAAGGTAGGATATTAGTAATACACAGTAGAGTAGGATTTTAGTATATTGTGCTCATTCAGATTAAACGATATCTAAAACTTACCTTTTCCATCTTTTTAAATGCAAGAAGCTGGAATGACTGCAATCGACTGTAATGAGTTTCAAGAACCTCATGATCTGTTAACTGTGTTCCTGTATGATCATTAATCTCAAACCCTTCATAGAATTGCAGCAAATCAACCAACTGGGCAAAAAGTTTCCCCTTTTCATGCCTATACAGTGAACTTAAATGGCATTTGGCAACTACAGCTACATCGGCCACCAGAGGCCTCAAATACCTACAAAGCAGAATCAGAGTCAAAATATTGTGTTCATAATCAGAGTCAAATTACGAATGATTGTCTACCAGGACTCCATCTTCCTCCAAGCATTTAAGTATTGAATCCATTTTAACTTATGGAAGTAACTTGGACATCATTCATAACACTAGCAAAATCTATAAGTGAAACTTAAAATATATCATTTGTAGTATTAAACAAAACAACATAACCCTTAAATGAAAAAGACTACAGATAGTCATAACAAAATACCTCCTTGTTGGCAATTGACTCAAGAGGTCAATTAGAAATTCCATAAACCTCTCACAGTACAGGACACAAGCATCATTAACAAGCCCCGAACCAGTATCATCAAGAATTTCATCATCCCCATCGAAAAATTGTTTCTGGGGAAATACCTGTGAATCCAGTATCTAAAAAGAAAACAAATACAACAAAAAGAAATTCAGCAAACTACTTTCAAGTAAAAACATTTTGTTGAAGTGGAAAACATTACAGATTGTAATGTACATTAAAACTTTTTAAGAAACAAGACCTCAAGAAATTCTTCTATGAGGTTTCTCACGAACGTCACTTCAACTGTAGTTGAGGGATCTAAATGTGATCCACCTCCTTTCACAGGTTCCTTCTTGATCATCCTTTTCCATTTCTTGATCAAACCGGGATTAAGACAAAGCTCCATCTACATAGGTGAAGACCAATGGCCCAAAAAAATGGCATTTAGCATGCAAACAATAATATTTAATATTAATCATAAAATTAAGTAATATTTCATCAACATATAAATTGATATTTTATTCAATCTTACCTGAAAACGACCATAAGATAAACTGTGCCATGATTTCAGACTTGCCAGTCTCAATATTGTCCTGCTAACAACCTCATCTTCCAAACTCTGCAATGCAAAGTAATAGCTTAGCTACATTTAACAATGATCTAAGGGCCTATTAGGTTCACTATAACTATTACAGTTTGAATGGTAAAGCAGGATGTATGGAATAGAATAAAATGACCAATCCTAGAATCACTCTTGTAAGGCATGTTAAATAATGGATTGACCATTCCGTTTCATTTCAGTTGGACTGCCTTATCAGTTCCGCAAGTAGCACTAACTGACCATCACTAAAAAGAAGTCAAATTGCAAACATGCTCGTTCTGGATGGGGTGATGGTTTGCTACAGTTCTTGTACAGCAACAGAATTTGATGACTTGAGAAATTGGAAATTATTCTCTTCATTTTGTTATTTTCTTCTATGATGACAATTTTCGCCAAAATTAAAATCGGAAACGAAACATTCCTATTAGATGTCTCAAGGTTTAGGAGCTCTAGCAAAACAAGATATTTGAACAAAAAATTTGCTGAAAATATAACGACTGTGTAGAGCAGTAGTAAATCAACAACAATGTAAGCCTCTCCTTCAAGATATGATAAACTTACACACAGTCACATAAACATACGTGATTAAATTAAAGCCAACAAAAAGTTGTGCATAATGTAAACTAAGAGACAAAGCACAGCTGCCCAAGCAAGCATACCTGAAAGGCATTTATCATGAAAACTAGATAATTTGTCTTCTCTGCTATACTCAGTTCTCGTCCCTACAGTCAGATTAAACACAAGGCTTAGCAAAATGTCAAAACTAACATGGGATTCTCTAATTGTACAGTCAAATGCCACCGTTCACACAGCGAAAAGGGGGGGGAAGGAAACTCGAAAGCAAAGGTTACAGAAAAAACTTGAAAAGGGTCAAGGTTCAACCGCAACATCAAGGTTGTTGGACCCTAGGTGACAGAACTGCTACCACAATTGTGGCTGTATTAACAACATTAGTGTGCAATTTGGCGCAATGTCAACGAATGCATTGCAACGAAACTGCAACTGTGACCGCCAGCATGATTATATGTTGCTAGATAAGCCAGCTGAACAAGAAAAATTGGAGAGAGAGATACCTCCTTTAGGCGAAGAACCCTCTCAAGAAAGCCTTTGAAAGCGTCTTTCCTCTCATGGAAGCAAGTCCAGGCAGCAACATTCTCACGGAACTGGAAGCATGGCACACAATATAAGCAACACATGAGTGAAATTGACTTGTGATAATGCAGACCGAAGAGGAGAAAGAAAAAGAGGCGAGAGAGGACCTTCTCGTTGACCATGATGATGATGGACATGACGTGCTCGAAGGTGGCAGTGAGAGGATCGAAATGAGGCCACAAATAATTCTCGAGATACTGGCTAACCTCCAGAATCATGACGCGTTGCAAGGGAACGGGTTTGGAACCCTCCTTCACCAACAATTCGGTCTCGTAGATTTTGCGAACCAGCTCAGGGTCCAACTCCTTCTTCTCCCTGGCCGCTGCATCGCCGCTCGTCAGCCAGTTCGCCTCCGCAATCTTCGTCAGGCGGTCGCGCTGAATCTCGGACATAGTGATGGTGCTGGGAACGGCGCCGCTGCCACCACCGGCCACATTACCTACCGCTTTGGAGTCCGCCGGCCCGGCAACCGGGTACTCGGCGACGCGGTGGCGGCGGAAATCATATGTCCCGGTGCCGTAAACCTTGGTCATGATATGATAGGAGAAGTTGTGAAATTAGGGTTTTGAGGGTTAAACCCTACACAAACCAAATACGCTCTTCTTTTCTTTTGGCTATTAAGATTTACGTTTGCGTATGGCACTTTCTGAGCATCCACTCCACTCACCAAGATTTAGTGTTGCTTCTAAGCGCGCGGACCATTCGATCTGTTTGTTTGAACGGGACGATGTTCTTAAAAAGTTATCTCCCACTTTCTACTATTTTTCTCTATGTTAATCAATATTAATAAATTTTCCTAAATCAATATTATTTTGCTGTGAAATTTTGTCTTCTATGATTTTCGAAGGAAATTTTATTTTAATTTGAAACATACAGTGATTTTTGAAGTTGGGAGGTAAATTGAAATCATCTTGCTTTTTTTATAAAAAAATTATGACTAATTTAAATTTTTTTTCCCACAAATAATTTAATAATTATAAATTAATAAATAAATTTTATATATATGCTAGCATAATTAATTCCAAATATATATATAAATTGATAGATAGAGCGATTTTTTTAGAACTTTATGTATTTCATTAAAACAGCGAGCATGAGAAATTATTGTAAGTTTATTGCTCAAGATGGTTGTAAAAGAAACAACACACTTTAAGCATCTTTAGAGTGTGATGACTTGTATGAGAAATGTAATCTGAAATCTAAAACTTCATATCTCAAATAACACTTGAATCGTAATAATAAAAAATTATTTTAATTATTTTTATCTTAAAAGTAATTTTTCTTTTAATAAATTCAGATAAAAATATTATTATAGTGGGTATCTAATTACAAAAGTCATATTTAAGGTGATAAAGATTTTTCTATTGAAGTATACTAATACAACATCATGGATCTCAAATAAAATTATGGTCGTTAAAATAAAAAATTAATTTTTATCTTAAAAGAATTTTTTCTCCAAACAAGTTTAAAGAAAATATTATTAAATGGACGTGTTTGAAGACTCTTACCTTGAGAAAAAAAAAAGTACTATGTAATTTTAAAATGATGTGATATTAAAAGAATTTAAAAAAAAAAAAAACAACATTAAAACCCTAAACTCTCATAATCAACATGTTAGGATTCTTTCACTTTAAGAAAAATTACTATAATATTTTAAAAGTGATGTGATACAATAAAATACATAAAAAATAATTTAAAATCCGATATTATCATTTTTACGGTATAAATAATCATGACCTAAATATAATTCTTGTAATAAAAATATTGTATTTTGGAATCTTAATAATGTAGTTCTCACATCTAATTGTAAGATACATTAATATTTGTTATATTTGTTATATACAGAATAAGAAACAGAAATTGTGAAAAAAAAAGTACCAAATTAAAAATTTGGATGGTATGAATGCGTAACAGTAAAATAGAAAAGAGTTGGATTCTAGATATCTTGGTCGTCATCGGAGGGCGGAGAAGGATCAAGCCTTGCAGCATCCTTAGCCCACTCGATGAGCTTCTCAACTTGAGTCTCTTCGTCTTCTTCACTTTCTTCTTCTTCTTTGTAGTAATTGGAATTCGAATTCACACTGGATTTCGATGATTTCGCTTTCAGAGCATCAAATCTGGCCGAGAGATCTTGGTCGTTAGGTTTAGGTTTGCTTTTCACTTTGAGGGCCTGGAACCGACGCTCCAGGTCTAGATCCAGATCTAGACCCGTACCCGGATCAGGATCAGGATCCGGATTTAGGGTGGAAGAAGAAGCACGGGCGATGTGGGCTTGGGAGAGATTCAAGAGAATCTGATCCTGCGCTGCTTGCAACATTTGTTCCACTTCATCTTCTATCGGCGTCTTCTTCTCCTTCTTACCCTTCTTGTTTCCCTTCATCTTCTCCCCTAACACTTCACTCAAACCCTTCCCACATCTCAATATATCTATTTTTTTTTTATTTATTTCCTGTTAATTAATCAACCCATTAGAAGATAATTGTATTGTTAACATAATTATTAACGTTAATCACAACCTAAAATTAAAGGATTTGTTATCTTTTTAATCTCGGTAAATTTTAAAACTCAATTATCTGATCACTTTTCATCAACTAAAATCGTTAAAAGTATTGATGGTTTTAACCAATGTATAATTGTTGTAATTTATAGAAAATATATATGGTCTTAAAGATTCAAGGTTTTTATTAAATCTTGAAAATATTATAGTGTTGTATTTTTTAAATTGAAGGACTTGATTGAGCTTTATATTAATAAAATGATTAAATTAAAAAAAAAAATTATTAAAAAATAATTGGGCTAAAAAAAATGACGTTATAGATGATATTATAATGCTTATAGTTTCACTCACACTTTTTAATTGTCTAAATTATTTGAATTTAATTGATGCGGAACATAAAGTTAACTTATGAAATTATTATACAGATAAACTTTAAAATAATCATAAACTTATTTACTTTTTTTTAAATTGGATATTTGTATTTTTTTTTCATATTTGTAACCATCTTTTAGACAATTTTTGGAGTATACGTTGAAATGTTAGATATAATAGTTTAGAAGGAAAAATTATATGATACAAGATACATGTTTTGTGATGATCATGTTAAATGAAATAATAAAAAAAGATTGTTGATACGAAAAGAAACTTACACATAAAAGGATTAATAAAAGTATTTTGAAACTACAACTTGTGTTTATTATTTTAAAATCAAATTAGAAATTGAATGTTGACTTATCATTAAACACATATTAGGTGTGATATTTTAATTAGATTCATATAACCACTTTAATTAATTTATTCAATGAGTTAATTGTTGAAATTAGAAACTACATCTTTAGAAAATTATGATAAAAAAATATTTGTTTTTTGAATCTATCAATTGATATGTTTTAATATTCTTAATTTCGGGTTTTCATCTTTATTATGTTTTGTATTTGTCTTTTATAATATAGAATATATATACATCAAGGTATACATAACAAAAATATTAAGTTTTCTACCAAGAACAAATATATACGTATCAGAAAATTGACACAATGCATTTTATTTTTTCCCTAAAGTATTTTTTTTCTTTTTGTAGATTTTTTTCATCCTTTTCTATTATTCATTTTTTCTATTGTTTATTTTTAAATAGACACAATATTTGATTTGTGATATAACTCAATAGGTGAAAAAACATGTTATTAACAATATTACTACTAACCGAAAAAATCCAAGTATTTTCTTTTTTACAAGATGTTGAACAAATTGATTATGTTCCTTTACGAGCTTGTGTCACATTATCTTTGTCAAAAAAAAATTAAACATTCTTATTCTAGAACAAAACTCCATTTATTAAAATTTTATGAATACGGAATTGATGTGTTTTCAAATATTAATTATGAATATTTGATTGAATCAAAATAGTTGTTTACGGATTTTGATTTGAAATATGTGAAAGCTAAGCATGCTATTTAGGATAGAAAAAGAGAATATTTTATTAAAAACGAGGAAGACGAGTCGTATATAGACAATATTAACTTAAAAGACAATGTCATTTTTTAAGTTTTGTTAGTTATTTTATTCTTTTTAGTTGCTTTTTAACCTTGCAAAAAAAATCCTATTATATAAATTTATACATGTTGGTTGCAAAATCGCAATCTTAATAGTTTTCTTGTTCCATGATACAATGTTTTGAGGAGAAATCTATTACAATAAATAAAAAACATATATTATGAAGTTACTTGAACTAATCAAATCAACTTGAAAAAAAAAGAATTAACATAGTTTCTAATTGATAGATAATTTTCAAAAAAAAAAACTTTTAATTAGTTTTATCTTTATAATGTATTAATTAACTAAAGGTAGTTATATTACTCTGAATTGCATGATTTAGATAATTCAATCATGCTGGTTTTTTAATAATTTGTTATTATAGTGAATAATGACTTCAATATTTGAAAAAGTGTTTTAGAACTAATGTGGATAAAATGACTATTGCCTTAAAAATTGAACAAGTTTAACTAAATTTTAGAAAACGGTCTTATAAAATAAGATTGCACTCACTTATATATTATAAATTGACCTTATCTATAATTCAAATGTGATCTGCAACACATACCCTTCACATTGAAACTGTCAAACTCGTGCAAGGAGTTTGATATATATGGGTGATTGACCGTGGGTGACACGACAAACCTATCAAATCTCGTTAAAATACACTCTGATATCATATTAGGAAGTGAACTTTAAGCTTAACTAAACCTTACAAGATCATCCTGTAATGTAAGGTTTGCATATACTTGTATATTATGAATTGACTGTATCTTTAGTTGATGTAGGATCTCCAACACATCAACCTCGTGCAGACTAACCAACTCGTGTGTGGGGCTAGATAAATTTTATGAGTGATCCGATAGCAGCGGCATGACAGGCCCATCAAAACATAGTTAGGATTGACTATAAATGACTCTCATATCATCTTAAAATATGGACTTTAAGTCTAAACTAAAATTACAAAATCGACTTATAAGGTAAGATTTGTATTTACTTATATACTAGGAATTGACCTAAACCATAAACCTTATCTCTAATTGATATAGAGTTTTTAACCTATTATACTTGAATATGCTAACTTCCCATCAAAATGAATAACTTTATCTTTAACTCAATTGAAGATACATGGACATTGAAACCTAAATTTTAGTGAGTAATGCATGATTCTTTTACCCTTTTCCTTTTAAAAGAAACATTGAGGCTTTTTATGTAACTTCTTTCACAATTTTATTTTGAAAAAATTGAAGTACTTATTCACTCATCGAAAGAAATAAGTTAAATTAGAAAAAAAACTTGATTTTTGTACATACTAATTTGTAACTTTAGGATAAAAAAAGTGAAAAACATAATAAAAGATCACTGAATTATCAGACATCAATAAAAAGATATAAGATAACTTTGATGATCTTGAAAACTTTAAAGTATCATCTCCTCAAACTAAATATAAAAATTATCTTATTTATATATAAAATTTAAGGATGAAATAAAATTGATAGTATTTTTATTTTTAGATAATAAACAATAAATAATAATTTATAATTTCTATTTTATACTTAGCAATATTTTAAATTATAATTTGTTATTTATAATTTATTTATTGATTTGAGTTTAGTATATTTAGTGTTTTTAATTTGACTACAATTTAGTAATGATTTTCAATTTTGATATATTTTAAAAAATTTACATTAACATTCTATTTTATTTTGTAAATTATAATGAGAAGCGTTAACCCAATGCATCCGTGGATCATAACTTCCAAGGTTAACCCACCAAATGTTAGTACTAGAGCAAAACACAAGCTATAATTAAAAAAAGAAAAAAAGATTTGGAGACATGGGTATTAATTTCATCAAGTAACCTTATAAAAGTAAGAAATTATGAGAAATTGAAAAATGCATAACATTTCACTTCATCGTGATTATCAAGTAAACCACCAAAGCACCAGCATTGTGGTGTGGTTTTAGTTGTCATGGGGAGTTTTCTTGCTCCCTTTTTCATCCCTTCACACCATTCATTCCATCAACTTCACCTGGGTAATGAGTCATGGTGGACAACAAATCTTCCACCATTTTAAGTCATATATTTTTTTATTATAGAGGTGGTTAAAAAATTTTACATGCATAAGAAAATATTGTTTTAAAAATAATGTTTTGTTATCCTTTTTAACCTCAAATATTTTTACATTATGAGTGGAGTTAATTATAGAAGGAGGGAAGGAAAATCTTCACTCCCTTTAAAACCATAAAAGATTAAAAAAGCGGCAGAAAACTGTGACCGGCTTGCTCCTGCTACTTCTCTAGGTTTTTCTCTTCTCCTTTCAACTTCTGCGCACTTCAATTTCACTGTTCTTCTTTCATTTCTCGTGTTTCTGCATTTCATTTTTCGATTCGTGTTTTGCTCGTTTGTTAGTGTTTGATGTTGTGATGACCTAAAAGGGTTTGAACTCTCTAGTCCTTCGGAGCAGCCCAGTAAGTGCTGTTTCCGGTGGCATCCACGGTGGCTTGCCCTCTGTGCTTTCATTAATGGCTCATTATTCAATTGTTTTTGGTTTGTAAAAGCACACCTTGTAATTTCACAACCATGCTCGCTCACCTCCACAAGTTACGTTCTTGCAGCCATTAGTGTCCTATTCCTTTTGCACTCCGAGTAGAAGACATGGTGAGGCTCACTGCTGACTTGATATGGAAAAGCCCTCATTTTTTCAATGCCATTAAAGAGCGCGAGTTAGATCTTCGAGGTATTCCTATCTCCCTCACGCCTTTCCTTCTTACTGTCCCTCTTTGAGAGTAACTTTCTCATATTTTTTACAGGCAACAAGATAGCTGTAATTGAAAACCTGGGTGCTACTGAGGTGTTCAATTTAATCTTCTTTTTTTCCCCCTTGTATTGCTGAGGTCTTCTTCAGTTGAAAGGATGTATTGAATGATTCAGTGTTCATAATTTTGAGTTCCTTTGTATTGAATTTCCTCCAGGACCAATTTGACACCATAGATTTATCTGACAATGAGATTGTCAAACTGGAGAACGTACCGTATCTTAACCGGTTGGGTACACTGATCATTAATAACAACAGGATTACTAGAATTAATCCCAACATCGGAGGTACAGTTTTTGAACTTTGAACTGCACATTCTTTCTTTTAATTTCCTCATTTTAGTGACCTCGTCCCTTCTGTCATTTTTACTGCAGAGTTCTTGCCAAAATTACACACACTAGTACTCACTAACAACAGAATTGTAAACTTGGTAGAGATTGATCCTTTAGCATCCATTCCAAAGCTGCAGTTCCTTAGTCTGCTGGACAACAATATTACGAAGAAACCAAATTATAGGCTTTATGTTATTAACAGACTGAAATCCCTCCGGGTTTTAGATTTCAAGAAAGTGAAAAATAAGGTAATGTTTTTTTTCCCACTACCCGTACTGTTTTTTATTGGGCTTGTTGTTTGAAACGTGAAAGATAGGATCATAGGATGTTCTGTTGGTGTTTGTATTCAATTTATAAATCAGTATTTTGAGTTTGTTTAGGAAAGATAGGATGTTCTGGTAATGTCTGCAAGGCTTTTGTATCTACCAATGTTATAAAAAAGGAGAAAGGTGATAGATATATTATCAGGTCTATTTCTAATTTCCAATTACATATGCCCTTCTACTATATTTCATTTTTTTTATGGTTTCTTTAAATTAATAGGAACGGTTGGAAGCCAAAAGCTTGTTTGCTTCGGAAGAAGTTATGGAAGAAATTAAAAGGGTACCACCCAAACCAATTTCACCTGCCGAAACTCCAAATGTTTCAGAAGCAGTTGAGGAACAACAGACGCCCAAAGTGGTTGCTCCCACACCTGAGCAAATTACTGCTATCAAGGTACAATGATGATGATACTTGAACTCTTCATTTTATTTAAGGCTTATCACAGTAGGGTTGAACATGGCACATATCCAACATGCATTCATGCTCAATTCAGATCTATAGTGTGTTCTCTCTTTCATCCGTTGACGAACTTTGCTAAATTGTAGATGAGAATATATCCTTCTTTCTTGTACACATATCTTTACAGCAAACCATTGGAAGCCATTCCAAAAGTCCAGAGCAGAGGACACACTCTGATAAGTGCTAATCTTGGTTACCTGTGGTTTGACGTGTTTCTGCTTTATGCAGGCTGCCATTGTGAATTCTCAGACTCTTGAGGAGGTCGCTAGACTTGAAAAGGTGCTTACTTTTCTAAATTAGATAATTGCTTATTGGATTTTAAGTTTTTGTTTGTGTCATACTCTTGCTTAACATTATATTGAGATTATTGTAAATAACATGATAGGATTTGTACCTAATGACCTGCTAATAGAGGGATGATCTGCAGGAAGATTCTATGAAATCTGTCGCCTATCACTAGAGCTTTAGGAACACTGACCCACACTCTGTTTTTTTGTCAACGTTGCTACTTGCCGGCATAGAATATGTAGATTGGATTATTTGGTGTGTGGGGTAGGTTGGATTTGGGTTGGCATAAGTGGAGGAGTTCCTCTTGGTTTTCTTTAGTGGTTTACAGAAAGAGGAGGGTAATTGTTTTTTATTTTTTTTATCATTTGGTTTAGGGAGTCTTATTATGATATTGTGCTGGTTATTTCCTTGATTCATGATATTGTATCTTCAAACTGAAAAAATGTGGACTTGTCCTAATTTAATTTGAGAAGTATTTGATACCATCCTTACACTGATGAATAGCTTAAGTATGGTTTTTAATTGAATAACAATATAAGAATATAATTATATAGCCCTTAATTTAATATATTCCAAAATTACATACCATGTTAATTTTAATGTATATAAATGTGATACTTATTAATTTCAAGAATGGTGTAAACTAAGAATAGTTTTAACTATTGTAAACTGATTTTTCCTTGTTTAATTATTTAATCTATTATGAAAAGGACTGTAATGATTCTGTACATCTAATCAGTGTACATGATTGCAGGCATTGAAGTCTGGCCAGCTTCCTGCAGATATAGAAGGCCTGAATGATAATATAGTGTTGGGCAATGTTGAAGAAAAACCTGAAGATATGATTCATGACGACAGAGGTCAAGCTGATGGTGAATCCAATGGTACACAAGAGCAGACAAATACTGATTCTACTTCAATGGAACAGGTATATGTCCACCCTGACGTGTTTATGATTTGTATTCTATATATTTGTTACAGTTGAGATATCATTATTCCTCTATGATGCATGTTCATTCGGTTTGTTTCCTATAGTTATCTATTGTGCTATACCTATGTCTTCATCAGAACCTTTTTGAACATATAAGCAGTTGCTGCTCAATGTACTCAATCATTGTTTTATTTTAATAATTTAATTTTAACTAATTGTTAAAATGTATCAAAAAACTAGTAGTAGTTTTTTTAGCTTTAGTTGAGTTCAACTCACTTCAATTTCCTATTCCTTAACGTAAAATGAAACATGTGAACAGATATTTCGACATGATTTTGCATGTCTCAATGTGAATCCTTGATGAAGAACATGTTTTTTTTTTTTTTTTTTTTTCTTTTTTTTTTTTTTTTTTTTTTCCTTTTTTCTTTTTACATTCTAATTGGCTAACCACAAGATGAGAACCAAAATTTCACCTCTTATGACAGGACTTGAGAGACTAGGGCGCTAAAGGTAACAATAGTTGGTTTACAAACTTGCTTCATCAGTTTGTGATGTCTAAACATCTGTATGATGTAATACAGAGAAATGATATTTGCATGTCATATAATAATCACATTTAATGATAAAAATTGTTCATGAGAGCGGATTTAATGCATTTGATGTTCGCAAATAGCAGCTAGCACTATTTTTTGTAAAACATAATGAAACAGGGTAAACTTGCATATCACCAGGTATCCATGAAAATATAAAATATTGGAACTGTATGGACTGGATAGAACGTAAAAGTATACTGTATGGCATAAATACCGTACGTTTCCATGTGTTGATAAGTTCATATTTCGCAGCTTAATCTCTATGTTTTCATGCTGTAGTAATGCTCTAAGCGTGCTTCAATTTTCATTTTATTTTTTTTGCAGGATTAGAGTGCAGATTTTGAAGATGTCTTGGCACTTCTTTAATGTCATGTTCTTGGTAGTTTTCCATGAAGTGTGCTTGATGAATTTTCTGTAGTGAACGGCACTACTAATCTTCTCTACTTGATGATTTTACAATACTTGAGAACTATGAATTATTGTTTTTGCCTTTTTTTTTTTTTTATATATAAAATTGGATTGTCTTGCACTTGAACGATTACGGCATTTTTGCTAATGCGGGAAGACAAAGCGGAAGTCGGAACAATCCAGTTTTATTTACCATGTTTCTCTTCAGTATTTTTTTTAATTAAATATTTAACTTAAATATAAAAAAATAAACATTTAATTCCCGTCTGATAAATTAGAATATTATTAGAAACAATTAGAAATTCTGTACGATCATTCTCAGCTATGTTTAAATTTGTCACTGAAAGTGGGACAAATAAGATATTCAAATTGTTGATGTGATATATTTTTCTGGTAAACTTACTCATTACAAGAATATATAGTTTAAGAATATTCTTATTTTTGTGTAAAGTGATTTAATTTCGTATAATTTGACGAATGATTTAAATCTTTTTTGTAGCAGTCTTTTTCGAAGCACTATGTAAAATTACATTAGTTACTGTATTAAGTGCAGATTTACGATAACATTGTTATTAATTTATTTTATTATTGATTTGTGAGTCTTTCAAAGTATGTATAATGGGTTTTTTTTTTTTTTTTTTTAAATTTCATTTATTTTT
>Ga0209700_104389_pt1 | contig 25484 bp, 13 predicted proteins | sample SiratroredBW_FD_187528 | JGI IMG/M metagenome (GOLD analysis project Ga0209700, IMG submission 187528) | Root nodule microbial communities of legume samples collected from California, USA - Siratro red BW (SPAdes) (version 2) | ecosystem: Host-associated > Plants > Roots > Nodule | place: USA...
ATATATAGTCAATATATATATATATATATATATATATATATATATATATATATATATATTATTTTTTTTTTTTTTTTTTTTTTTTTTTTTTTTTTTTTTTTTTTTTTATTTTTTTATTTTTTTTCTTTTTTTTTATTTTTATTTTTTTTTATATATTTTTCTATTTATATATATATATATATATATATATATATAATAGATTTTATATTATTATTATTATTATTATTTATATTTTTTATTTATTTGTCTGAACGAAATTATGTGTTGGCAAACCTCTTGGTTTTGTATTGACATCTTCTGTATCACCTTTCGGATTAATATCAAATCTCGGTTCTGTGTATCTTTTTGATTATTATTACCTTTCAGTTTCGTATCACCTCTCAGATCCATATCACTTGTTGGATCTGTATTACCTTCCGTATCTATTTTAGATAAGCTTAAACGTCAAATCATCATTTAATGTCCACATAAGGCTAGATAAACTTGGGTAATTTCTCATCATTTCACCTTGCCACATCACCTTGCCATGTCACCGTGCCATGTTAGTTTTACCATAACATGAACACTGCTTCCATTAGAATCTAACCAGATTCCAACTAAATAGAATTGTTGTAATGATTACAAAATGCACTATAAATAAATGATCTCTGGTCACAAGTTAAAACACATAAAAAGCTTCACATGAGCCTTTACAAATGGGAGGAAGAGAGAGAAAAAGAGAAAGAAAGAGGGAGAGAGAGATTTTGGAACAATTCTCTTTAAGTATTTGAAGTTTTATTCTTAGTGTTCTCCGTTTAAAGGTAAAGGGGAGTGGGGTTAATCTCTTTCTATGTTAATCTTAATAAACTTATGTATATTTTATTAATCTATTATTTATTTTAAACCATCTTGAATTATATATTATCTTACATTTTTGTTTCTTTTATCTGTTTCTTTTATCTCTAATTACAGATTGATCCTATTTATTTTATTTAAGTTATGTCCAATTTTATAAGAATTATATTTATTTAAAGTTGTTGCTTTAATCCTTATTTTATTCTATTTTGTAATAATTTAAATATCATTTTTATATGCAAATACATATAAAGTAAAAGTAAGTATTTTGATGAATTTGGATAAAAGAAAGTTATTTGTATGATATGTTATTAATTACTGGTTGTATTTTCTTTTACTATTGTATACAATAGATGAATTAAGGAGATATATAAGTCATAACCTGATGGTCATTATATTATGTGATTGATGAAAATGTCATGAGTATATTTGTTGTGAAAGAGTCATAGATATTAGAGTTAAAATCATATTAATATATGAGTGTTTGTTGTTAGGAAGTCATAGTTTGGTACACTGCAGGATGAAAGGCAGGGACCGGGTGGGGTCTAAGGAAGTATTTCAAGTAGGTGAATATCTGGATAGTTCAGAATAACGCCTTGGACTAGGATATTTCACAGGTCAAACTTGATATTGTCCGATACCTGCTCAGTATCGTCAAGGCTAGGTAGTGAGTATATACCTCTTTTATTGGCAAATGGCCAGAATTCTCGAGAAAGTAATTATGATTGTACCAATGTTTTGATGAGATATACTCAGACTACTTAATCACTTCCCAAATAACTTTTGATGTTTCGGTTGAATCATCAAAAGTAGTATATGGATCCATATGTCCATATGTCTGATAAAGTGAGAGTAATTCTTGTGATTTTAGGTTAAGTCATAGGCCCCTGTTATTTGTGTTGATTGTTAAGTTTATTAATATTAATATTTAAGGCTTATAAAGACCTCACTTCTTTCATATGTGTATATGCCTGTTGTACAAGTAGAAGCAGACCCTTCTCAGTATTCAGTAAGAGTTGTCAGGAAAGAAGCTATGAAAGATTTTTTGAATAATTGACTTATGAAGAACCAAGTTTTAATGTCTTAGAATAGGTAATTTTATATTTTGATGTAGAACTCTTATGATTGTATACTTATATCAATTGTATTATATTATGAATATTTAAATAAGAGATAAAGCATCGACATACATGTTATAATTTTCTCTATGAAAAGTCTTTACAAAAAAAATACTCATAATTTTTAATTAAAAAACAAATAATTATATAATAGTCGTTATAATTTTCTCTAGGAAAAGTCTTTACAAAAAAAATACTCATAATTTTTAATTAAAAAACAAATAATTATATAATAGTCGGGTATTACAACATATCCTCTCATAAGTAAAATATATTTTCCCTAATGTAACAAATATTCAAATTTAATTCCAATTTCCATTCTTAACTTTCCTATTTTTTAACTTTCCTATTTTTTGATTTTGCAGTCAAAATTATAACTTTTTTTTTTCCACTGTCCTACAAAATAATCAAACAAAAACAAATATATAATGTGTAAAACTAAACAACTTAATTTCCATTACAACATTAATAATGAACCTATTTAATTTTCATATTTGTAACATATATTATTTTTTCTTACGTCATTATTAATGTTTACAAAATCAACTACTATGTCTTATTTTTTTTTTATAATTGCCAATTGTTAATTTTCAAAAATTTATCTGTTATGTCTTGTTTTTGTTATAATTAATTTTTTTATGAAATCAATTCACCGTTTGATAATAACAAACTAATATTTTTTATTTTCATAAGTAAGATTTTAATATAAATTATTAATAAAAAGTATCAATAATTTTTTTTTAACTAAAATCGTATACATATAACAAACATAAAACCAATTTTGTTAAAACTAATTTTATTAAAATTCAAGTCGTGCATAAACTTGACTCGAGTATTGTCAAATAACACTAAAGTGATGTCACCCTTACAAACTTCAGCTTCAATATAATTACATGTTAAATCTTTAGAACGACTTCACTAATAATTAAAAGAAATTATTTAATATTGATCATGCTAAATAAAATCTTGATAGATCCACATTATTTCTTTTAAAAACATTGAAATTATATTATCTCAACAAGACTTTCCTGAAATACTAAAGTCGTTGTTTCCTAACACGAATTTTATTATAGATTTAAACAAAGTCTAATAATGTAAACAAGATTTCTTTATAATGTAACGGACACACGATTTGTAATTAAAAAAAAAAATACTGTCCATTTTGGTAGTTTGTGTTCAAACTTCCACACTTTAGTAAAATTCTCGTACTTAAAACTTGGGGTAGCTTTAAGCTTTGCTTGATTCAGCTAATTTATTATTACTATTCAACTGGGAGAGAGTGAATGTGACAAAAAAACAAAAAAAAAGAAGGGATTTGTTTATTTTGATTTTTGAGTAGAAAATGATTGAAAGTTGGTGCGATTAGTGGACCACTTCTATTATGAGAAATGCATAAAAGTGTCGGTTTTCAGTTTTGTCTTTACTTTTAGTTAGGTCACGGGCCATTATAATCTTATCTTTGTATCTGTGCAAGGTTGTTGAAGAATCCCACGATTTTATAGTCATAAATATTGCAGGAGAATAATTTTTTAAGTTGTTTCTTTTTATTTAAAATCTTTTACTCTAAAAAGTAAGAGACCTAATTGATTATTTGACTATGTGCTAATGATAATTAATCATGTGAGAACTTACACCTCAATAATACATCATCCTGTTTTCTCTTTCATTCTCGTACCTAAAGTAATTTGATATATGGTTAAATCAGCAATTTATCAAATATTTAAATTAATTTACAAACTTTTTACTTATTTTTTTTTTATTTTTTTTCACAATTTAAACAACTCCGCCTTTTTATTTTATTTTATTTATTTATTGTTTGAACTTTTTCACCTCCCACTCCCTAATCCAAACCATATTTTAAAGATTTCAAAAATATTTCTTCTCGTTGGTAAAACGTAAAATATTAGTGATTAACCAAAAAATAATATTAAAATGTTGAGGTTATTTGAATATATTTTTTCCTGAAATAGAAACATCGTTCTGTTATGAGAGTTTTGACATAAAGCTCTAAAAAAATATTTTTTAAATAAAAATATAAATATTTTGGATAACTAATTTTAGAAACTTGTTTTTCTCCTTCTTTATTTCATATCACAAATTAAAAATATTATTACTTAGAATTTCAACTAAAATTTATAGAAGTACTGAATGACCGTAACGTTAATTTTAAAGTTTTATTTTTAACTTTAAGAAAATTTTAATATTAAAAGAACCAAAAAAAATGCCATCAAGTTCTTGTTTTCATTTCATATTAAAGTGGTTGAAATAAATTTTAAATAAAAATTGTGATAATTTTGTTATTAATTTAAACGAAAACTCATCTTAAATTTTACATTAAATCTTAAAATTCACGTTAAAACCCGGAAAACGTTGGGCCAAACCTCTTCAACTTTCAAATTAAGATAATTACTTTCTACAACCCAATTTTGAACCTGCACCCTAGAATTGGTTGAAATGATCAAATTGCCCCATCTTCTTCTCCCTCACTACACCCCAGCACTTCTGCCACCACCATTTTCACTGTTACTGCACCATTACCGCCACGGAAGAAGAAGAGAAGGAGAATTCTGCAAAAGAATTTCCAGAAAGTTTTCTTCCGAACACATCTTTTCAAAATATATTTCATGTGTTCTAGAAAGTTTGTTCCTGAAAAATCATTCTAGAAAATACATTCTAAAGAGTATTATATACATTATGGAAAGTTTATTCTGAAAACTTGTTTCAAAATGTATTTTATACGTTTTGAAAATTTTATTCTGGAAATCTTGTTAGAAAAATCTTACCTTGTTCTAGTCAATGTATTCCAAAATGTATTTCATAAATTTTAGAAAGTGGATTATGCAAAAACTTTTAGAACAAGTAATCTAGAAGTCACTCTAAAGAAGTGTAAAATATCTATTTTGAAAAACTACAGGGTGCACGTTTAAATTGAGGGGTGCAGGAAGCAATTTTCTGAAATTAAATACCATTTCATGTGTCCCAAAAAAGTAGTTAACAAAATAATCCGTTGAAATGATAATGAAAAGGTGTCTGACACTGCCATTGAACTACAACTAAATTCATAAAATAGTTGACAGCGATTACATGAAAACATTATTTTCTTATTAATCTTCTAACTTGAACATTCTGATCTCTAACTAATTAGAAATCGATTTTTGGTGTTTTTTTAACATTATTGGCCAATGTTTTCAGAACAATAGAGAATCATTTTGCCTGATTTTTTTAATATTGCTTGCTGCTAGTTGCTGATACCTTTATCAGATTCTGCATTTTATCGAATAAATCACTCATGCATCAACTATGTAAATATTTTCTATACACTCATCCAATCATAAATTTTCATATATTGTAAACTTATTAATATTTACTATAGCTACCTGAAAAATCATACTAAAAATAACGTCTAATTAGCTGATAGTCAAAAAAACTTATACAATGACAAAGCACATCTATTATTAAATTCTTTATATAAATGCAGAGAAACTATACTGAATTCAAGAGTGTAGGATTTTCTAAAAGTGCAACAACATCAGACAAACCAAATTGGCAAAATAAACAGTTGATGAATGGGGTTTGAGGGAAATAGGATCAATCTTTGCTGTTAAGACCATCCAATTTGAACATAAGAGTGAGGAAAGAATCGTTTCCTGATAAGTACCTAATAAGGCTAAGATTCCTAATGAACTTCTAAAAAACCAAAATGGAGATACAAAAGGAAGTTTTGGAGAAAAATATGATTAAAACTAAAAAGGACCTCATCATGGTAAACGTTTCCTCACTGTCTTATACAACCATAATTTACTTTGGCAGCAATACTAGTAGCACTGAAGATGAACATTTTGATGGAGATCAGAAGCACATGAGGAATTTAATCAATTTATACACAACTTCAGTACACAAGCTGTGGTTCAAACTCTGCCAAATCTACAGACCCTGATTCAATTGGTGGCATTAAATATGCAGCCAAGAGTTCAGACACCAAGGCAGCAACCAGTGGAATCCTCTTAATGTTCTTCACCAACGATATGTCATCACTCTCACCAATAGCAATAATCTGCTGGTTTATCTCCACCATCCTGTCCAACTTCCTCTTGAATTCTGGGTTTTCAACATCAAGAACTGCTGGGAAAATCCGAGCAGTTGTGCGGTTTGTCTGCAAAAACAATTCAGAAATGAAGCTTGAATAACTACTTGTAATTTATGAGTTCATCATATGTTCTTTGTTGATCAACTCTCACAAGTAATAGTGTTTTTAATGGTAACTCAAGGCTCCATTATTTATCATACCATGTTACTAAATTCATATTGGGACTGAATAGAAACAAATTGTCATTGTACCAAAGAGTAATGGAGAGTAAAACAAGAACAATAGTGATTATAGCAAATATGCAACCAGAAGCTAACCTCAATGATGACATGCATGTCAAACTCCTTTGTGTTAAGTCCAATTCCTTCATAGAAGGCCGTACGTTGGCAATCATTGAGATACATAGTGACATAAACCTGCAAGACATATTTGAAAAAAATGAAGTTTTAAGCACAGTTAAGAAGGATAATGACCACAATCTTATAATAAAAGGCATGCAAATGTGATATCTTTCGCTGACACAGTTTCATGATAAGGAATGTGAATGAGATTTTGCACCTTGGACAAACTTCTTATCCATATGCATTATCATTTATGGTTTGTAGGATTCTGTATACCAACTTTTCACTTGTAATCTCTATTACATTCTTATGTTAGCAGCATTTGGCACTACATAAACTATTAAGCAAAGGAGAAAAAAATACCGAGAGACAGAAGAAGCGAGCCCACAACTTTGCCTTCCAGTCGTTTAGAAATTGTGGCTGTGCCTTCATAAGGGCAGAGAAAAAATCTCCATGCCTGTTCTCATCCTGGCACCATTTCTCAAAGTACTTGAAAATGGGATAACATTGATACTCGGGGTTGGCCTTGAGATGTCTGTATATGGTTATGTATCTCCAGTACCCAATTTTCTCAGACAAGTATGTAGCATAGAAGATAAATTTGGGCTTGAAAAATGTGTATTTTCTAGCTTTGGTCAAGAAACCCAAGTCCAGAGCCAAATTGAAATCAGATAAACCCTTGTTCAAAAACCTGCACAGAATCCAAATGAGGTCATGCACAACTACTACAAACAAGAACAAGATATCAAATAGAAAATGAAAGAATAATTAAGAGATAAAGGCCAAAGGTGTGGCCGTACCCAGCATGCCTGGCTTCATCCCTGGACATCAGAGAGAAAATCTCAGCCACCACAGGGTTGGTTTTCTGTAACATCAACATCCCAAGCAATAAATCAGGTCAAGAATGAAAGACCAAAATTGCATAAAGCACAACAGTGTCCGACATCATAAGAACATAATCCTAGTACTTAGAATTACAACAGTTTGGCAAAAAACAAAATTTGTCTCAATGACTATCTATACTTTTCAATATCCCCTAAAAAATAGTTCTTTTAATGCATTGACAGAATAAAGAAGTAAAGTTTATTAGCTTTTACATAACTACTTACCAGTTATATTAAACTTATTTTTCTCTATAATTAAACTCTAGTTTAATTTTTCCTTTGAAAGTTGAATGAGGCTATGAAAAGGAAAAGATGAAAGGAATGATACCTTGAGCCTCCTTCCAAGCTCTTTGTAGAGAAGGAAGCCAGAGAATTCAGCAGTGCAGGACCTCTCAAGGAACTCCACAAAGATCTGTCTGAGGGGGCCGTCAAGTTTGTCAGCGGCTTCCTTGAACTCCTTGTTCCTCACAAAATGGGTCTGGTTGTAGTCAGTCTTGAACTCCTGAAGCAGGGCCACAAACTCCTCCTGGTTGAGGTTCTTGTTGATCTCAGTGTTGAAAAGGGTTTCCATTTCATCAAAGTCAGTGGTGTAGAACCTTGGGGTGAGAAGGCTCTCCTTGATGACATTCTTGTTGGGCTTCTTGCTTGGCTTTGAGGAGGTGGATGGTGGTGGGGTGGCAGTGGCAGACATTCTTATGGTGCTGAATTTGGAGTATGAACCCATTCTGGGGCTGCCAAATTTGGGAGTGACATTGGAAATTGGTTTCACAAGAGCCATCTCTGCAGCCATGGTTGGTTTGTGGAGGATGCTTCAAAGGTTTGTGCTTGAGGTTGAGGACCAAGGACTAAGGAGCCATGAAGGACAAGAAGTGAGGAAGTTATAGCTTGGATGAGGTATGATAGAATCTCATCCAATGAAATCTTTGAAGATTAATTGAAACTTGACACGTGGCAGGTGGTCTGAGCTTCTTCTTGCTTTTTGATTGGTTCTCATGATTACATGTAGATCACAACCTGTGGCTTCCTTCTTCCTAAGATTGGATACTTGTTTTAACATTTCGCTGATTATTATAATTATTAAATAAGTGAAACATTTATGTAAACAATTACACAGAAAAAGAGAGAAACAAAAATATAATATAATTCTTTAGAAACTGCTTTAGGTTATGCTTATTGATTTTGTGATTTTAAATTTTGCTCAAGAAATTGTGACACTTTGCAATAAAAATGTCTTCTATCAATGATACTGCATCTGACTAATCTATAAAACACAGATTTCTTTTACTCTATGGACGCAAAAACAGCACCAATAGCAGAGCCTACAAACAGGAATAATAATGACCACACAAAAACCCAGCCAATGGAACAAAAGCACAAAATGTTAAACAAAAGCTCGACCACAGAAAATCCCATTTTTTGTATTTTCAGTTTATTTAACATTAAAATTGAGAAAAACTCTAGGATATTTTCGTTTTGGGTAAAAATAGTATATATAACTTTGGGAAAATTTAAAAGATTTTGAGATATGATTTTGTTTTTTGAATTTTCAGTACCACATTTTAAAAGAAAATAAGTTTAAATAATCAAAAAGCAATCACAGCAATATATGTTCTAAAAAATTTATACAAACATCCCCTTTACTTTAAAAACATTACATTGTAACTCTTTCTTTATCACACATACACCATCTTAAGTTTTAAAAACGTTGTATTTAAGTACCTAGTAATAGAGATTATTGTAATGGTAAATATAAGAAAATCTAGAAAAATAATATACTCTAAGCACAATATCCGAGTAAAGTTTTACTTGTTTCTAACTCTCTCCATCTTCTATTAAGGAGTGGTAACTACATACTCTAGTATTAGTTAAAACTTATATAAAATCATAAATTAATTTTTTTAATAAGTGATATTCCTTAAAAAAACTTGTAATTTTTATTAAAATTTAATAAATGATAAAAGTGTCCAAAAGAGTCTGATAATACATTTTCATAAAATATTAGGTTGACTAAGCCAAAAATAAGTATTTTATGTGTTTATTAAAGATAAGGTTATATAAATATAATAGATAGTGTAATTATTCTTTGTCAAAAGTTGGGTAATCAATCAAAATAATTTTCTACCTGATCAAACTGAACTGCCTTTTCCCTTTTCTAATCCTAGATTTAATTTTAATTAAGTTGGATTGGAGGTTCCCTCAAAAAAAAGTTTTAGGATGGCATGATTTAAAATTTGTTACTTGAATGGCATTGAAACCTATCTAGCGAGGGCCTAAGGAGAGAAAAACAAAATTTTTACAAAATGAAATCAGTGCACTACTTACAGAAATTCTAAATTTCTAGTAGTAAATGAAAAATCATCCAATCTAGAGATCTTGACAGAGGATTGAGTGGAAGAGATAGGCACAGCCAAAGCACCTATCATAAACTTAGCCAGACAATCTTTCTGCATTATTTTGAATGCAAGTGGCATTTACAGCTTACAACAAACACTTGCCACACTCTTATGCTGAAATGAGAGAGAAGTGCAAGCTCAATCTCCCCATTTCCAGCATGAATAGCATCAATGAACTTGCATGAGTCAGCACATTCAAAATTCTTACAAAACCACAAATTGCTGCACTCTGGAACCAAATATCCTCAGTGTCTACTTCAAGCCACACATGCAATCAAAGAGAGGACCAGCAGCAGCAATCCTGAAATAAAGGCCAGTCAAGGAAGGAAATATCTTAATACAGAAACTAAATTCGCTTTCTCTTTTTTAACTAGATTCCCTTTTTGTACAAAACCACAAGTATCCTTCATTGGAAACAACCCTGTTTGAATAAGGTCTGAACATTACAGACAGCAAAATCTCCACCCCTCCTCAAAGTATTTAGCACAGTTGCATGCTCAGGACTCAAACTTGGTTAAATTGGAACAACTCTGTAGCAATTACTTCATAAAAAAATGAACTTTAACTAGATTTAAGTATGGTTTTAGAACCACCTTACTTAATCTCAAGTCAGAACATACACTTTTGAAAATGATCAAACTTAAGGAACATCTCATCCATGAGCATCCCAAAATTTTGTGGAAAAAAAGGATGAAGAGTGAGAGAACAACCTCAATGCATTAAAAGCAAAAGCTGGCATTGCGGCTTAATGTGAGTGATTCCGGCCATTAGTTTCCTTATTTGTATAGGTTCCATCAGAAGTAATGTGTCTTTGAGCAGATTCTCCGACTCTTCCTCCAGCATGGGAGCTTTGCACATACTCTTCCATTGCATCTTCACTTATGCTTTGGAAATTCAAAACTGTTGCAATGGATGTTCGTGCCGAGCCTTTTGCATCATCCTCGATACTGTAGAACGGATCAAATGACGGCTGCCCCTCATCTGCAAACTTCATGTCATCATCAAAATTATCAAAATCAAAATTTCGCAGAAGTTCAGGAATAGGTAATCGACCATCTTCTGCACGCATAGATCCCATTTCAAGGTCAATTTTCTCCTTTGGGGTCAAAATTCCATCCACGTTGTTTGGAGTCAGCGATCCCACCATCATGTGTTCATCCTCCACAACAAATGCTCGGAAGTTATTCTTCGAACGAGGAATACTGGAACAAAGTGTTTCCTTTATATTTCTGCATGATCCCCTGTTGAATGGGTTCCCTTTTTTATCATATTGATACCGGAAGTTCTCATAAGTTGTCTGCATGGCAACAAAAGCAGAAAAGTGTATGTAATCTTCAACCAATCTGTTATTTAATTTGATTTAAGCCAACCTTACTCTTGCAAATTATTAGTATGATTTACTAAGCTGCCATAGATGTCAACTAAATATCCCAATATCATCAATGATACTTCATCATCCACTGAATAAGAAATGGTTAAGAACTTTTTCATATTTTGTGAAGTAAAATAGTCACCTGGTTTGTACAAATGAGATAGAAATGGAAAGTTGTGAGGCCACCAACAAACCAAACAGCTATAAAGCAGTATATTATCAGAAAATCTGATAAATAATCATGTGATAGTGTCTTCCAAACATTTTTCTGGGAAATACTGATACAAGTGAACACGAATACGTATAGGCACAAAATGGTTGATGTCGAAATGAACATGAAGAAGTACCGGTAGTTACGCTGCAATTATGTCAGAGAACTGTTAGTGCAAGAGCTGAAATGAAGTAGACACGTTGGCAAGAAAACTCCAACCACATAGTAGTAGCTTGTATAAGAAATTTCTGGTTTTCGAGGAAAAGATTTTAAGATGATAGCGGAAACATTAGACAATAAATATAAACTAAACTATCTTCCGCTGGAGGAGCAAGGACATCTCAATATTAGTAATGTGTCAAATAATCAAGATAAAATTGCAAAACTAGTTTTCAAGCTTTATATGAACTTATATTTGAGTAATATGTCACTCAAGGTGATCATCACTCTAACCAGACAAACTTTCAAAAAGGAATAGCACACAAGCCTAGAGGTCTTCATATTTTTTCTCACTGAATAAGAAAATAACATAATCGAAATATTCACATTCAATTGTGCGGTCTGAGTGTCAATTAATTAGATCTATTTTCTGAGTTTGTTTAGAAAAACTTGTAACATTGCAGAAAATAGATGTCATGGCATTTGTAGATACGTGCTAACATCACTCACTTGTGTAGTAGTCATCAAATAGATCAGAAGATTAGTATTGCTTACTTTAGAGTTTATTCAATAATTCTTTTGAACTGATATCCCAGTAGCATAAAAAATATTTGGATAAAAATATGTAACATTATCTCATTGAAAGTTTAAATTTCAGTTGTTACAGTATAGTGGACTTACTTTTCCGATGCACTGACCAACCCAGGGACAATGATGATCAAATCTCTCGACACAATTGTTGCATATAGAACAATGAGAAGTACGAGGAGGGCGATAAAGCAAGCACGTATCACAGAACTTTACTTTCACTGCGTGACCATTAACAACAACATCTTTAGTTCGAGGAAGTTTCAGATGAGGGGTTGCACCATTAATCCACTCCATGGAAGGGGTAGGTATATCAAATGTGTCGTCAAATTCAGGAGGCCTTAAATTTCTAGGGACAATTCCAGGATCTCTCCCAGAAGTCATGAGGAGGAATGTTAAATCCTGCATGAGTTGTTAGACATATCAGCTTTAATATTCAAAAAAAGAAAGGAATGCTCTGATCATATAAGCTATGATGAAAGAATAAAATGTGCAGGTAACAAGGATAAACCAATTATGAGTATGAAAATGAAGTGATGCCATTATATTTATGGAGACTAATCGTGATATTTAAACTATAACTATGATGCCATTGTACTATAACACTATTCCTTTTGGCCTTATTTCAAGAAGACATAAACTACTTACATGACATTAAAGTTCAGAGAATAAGTGGATCCTTAACTATGCATATTGAAAAATTGGATTACAATTCTGTAGCTGGAAAAAGACGATGCACAAGAGAAAATGATTGAAAGATGCATAAGATGATGACTAGTTTATGTAAACTCTCCAGGAATTAATTGCCAATGGTATTTACCAAAACAGTGAGCACTGCACCCACAATCACTACAGGAAACCAAAATTCATCAGTATGGTCATCATTCTTCTTGATTTCAAGATATATTTTTACACAAAATGCAATTGCAGGTGCAGCAATTAGGAATGTTGTAAGAAACAGGGAAGCTACATCTGGACCAAATATCAGCCTCCCACCACACAGAAACTTCTGAAAAAAGTCGAACAAAGAAGAATTAGTAAAGTATAACATGCTTGTTATTGCTACAAGATATCATCCAATCACACCTAAACATCAAGGTAAAAGCTTTCAGATGGAAGACATATACAAGCTTAAAAAATCCACAGCCATGTCAAAATTCATCTATTGAAATGAAATTTTGACCAAAAGAAAAGTGTTCTCATTGAAGTGGCACCGGCACATCAATAGCTTACAATCATCAAAACATCATAGATGCACATTTGCCGATAAAAATAAATAAATTAAAATAAAAAAATCATGGATTCACATTCACATAAAAACGATTACGCAAGATTAATCCCCGATTTGCAAGCATTAATTTTGTCCCGAATTTACAAGAAACCCTCTAAAGCGATCAACCAAACATCGATACAATTGAGGTTCTTGATCAAAAGCAACATTCATCCTGTTGAAAGAAACATTTTTACCAAGCCACAAAAGGGCTATGATCCACAACTAAGAAAATTATTGAAACATGACCCAACAACCATCTATTCAACAAAAAAGAAAAACCAACAAAACACAATTGAAGCATAGATAAACAAGTACAACAATTCAAACAAAGATTGAATTGTGACCAAACACAATGTAATCATCGTCATCATCATCATCAAAATCCAGTTGTGAGACATGAATACAAATTCAAAACAGAAGTTGAGATAGAATCTCACGTTGCCTCCCCTCCAAACTTGATAGACCCTCTTCTGTTGGTGACCCACATTGCTGGAAGGAGAACCCCCCATTTCTGGATTTCTGTTCCCAGCCATGGCAGCACCACCTCGTGTGTCACCAAAACTGCACTCTTTCCTTCCCAAAACCCATAAACCCAATTCAAGTCCCCACCCAGAAACAAAATCCTCTTAAATATCCGAAAAATTTCCCGGGTTTCCTCCAATCAGCCTCCTTCTGCAGTGGAAAGGGACAATGCAGATGAAAGAGAGAAGGAGAGGAGAGAGAAAAAAGAGATAGAGATACACAAAGAGAGAGAGAGAAAAGAAAAAAAGAGATGTTTGGAATGGCAGCAATGGAGAATCAAGCTGTGTGACCAAATCCAAGCGGGAAAATTTGTGGGGTTGAAGGGATCATTGGAAGATGAGAATCTCCATGACCCTTTTCTAATCAATCCCTCCCTCAAAGTTTCTAAGCTTTTCTTTTCTTATTATTTTCTTCTCCTTCTCTCTCCCTCTTCTCTAAGTTTTTTGTTTTCTCTCTTCTCTCTCTCTTTCTCTCTTTCTCCTTCGAATCCAAAGTGCTGACAGCTTCGGGGGGTGTTCTCGGACGGATTTCCCAATTCTTCGCGGCTTTTACGCGCGTAATGTTTCTTTTTCTGTTACATCACAACACTACAACCTTTCCTTTTCCGTTGCTCACAACAACATTCTTAAACTCTGTCATACCAATGTGTTTTTTCCTTTTTCTTTTGTTTTCAATTACGTCACCAATCATGAATATTATCGACTCATAAATATTTATTTATAGTTTATCATTGACAACTTTCTTCTACAGGACAATAAATCATTATGAAAAAAAAAAATTATTCTCGTAAATATAAATATAAATAAGTTATATGGAATGAAATAAAAAATAACACGATGAATAATAAAAATCGTATTTATTTTTAAGAAATAAACAAATTTCGAAAAGCAAAAAGGCACAACTCAAGGTACTGAAAAAACAATCCATACGTAACATAAATCTGTTCTGAAAATTTAATTTTAGAGATAATTAAATTTAATAGTAAAGATATTTTTAACTAGTGTGTAGAATGTACAGTAAGGACTAAACTAATTACAGATATTTTCCCCCATAAATCTCACAAAACAGTTTCAATCTCTCCACGACAAGATAAGATGTAACGAGTACGTGAAATTTTACAAAAATCACAAAAGACGAAAGCAAAATTCTGAAGCAATTTTTTCGTACATTGTTGTCAGAATTGGATAAGGTGGAGATAGGTTTAATTGGGAAAATTTAGTTAAATCAATTTAAAATCGGATAATTAAACAATATTTTTTAAAATCATAAATTAAACTTGATGTACCCCTTAATGCATTGTAATTATTAATACTATTCTGATTCAATATTATAATGCTTGTATATTTATTTAGTTTCGAACTATAATTTGCAATGAACATTATTATAGTGAGAAAAAGTTTTTATCTTCTATTTGTATTCATGTATCTAACATTATTATTGCATGTACTATAAAGGGTCAAAACCTTCAATGGCTGATAACTAAACACCAATAAATGTTTAAAGAAGAAGGTATTGTTTTGTCCCTTTGTGTCTAAAATAATGTATAATTAACCAACCATAATTAGTTACTCCATCAATTGAGCTACTAATAAAAAGACGTGAAACCACTTGTATTTATTCACCAAAAAAAAATTATTTGTATGAAAAAATAACACATATGATTGGGCTCATAATTATTGTGACAGTTAAACCTGCATACATAAACTTTATTAATTACTTCATAAAGAACTTCTTTTGAGTTGCTTAGAAACTAAAGAAACTTTAAAATATGATTGATTACTTGTTCCTTTGTTTCATATTATCTTCATTTGTTGTGATTTTGTGGAGAGGTTTATATGAACAAAAGTGGGTGGTTCACTTGTTTTTAAGAAACATAAATGTTATAATGGATCTTGGTACCAAATTGTAATAAAATAAGTGAAGATGATGCATATAATATACATATGAACACATTGATAATGGTGGGTGCCATGAATGTCGAAATTACCAAGATAAAAGAAAAAGAAATTTCTTGGAGATAAGGAGTGTGTATAGAATATGCTTTATAAATCAAATCAGAAACCTTGTAGACAGATAGATACCATTCCAATGGAATGTGGAGCCATATATTATATAATTTATCTAACTTTAATATATATATATATATATATATATATATATATATATATATATATATATATATATATATTATGGTGCTTTCAAGAAGGTGGCATTTGGCACAACGTGACATCCAATATGAAACCAGCTAAAACTTGCTTGGTTAAGTTTGAACTTCAATTTACAACTCACAAATCTGAATATAGAATATAGTAGTGGTGTTTTCTTTTGTATTTTTTGTGAATGTTATTATGGATTAAAAAAAGTGGCTATTAAGGTCAAATTTAAAATAATGGTTGTTGTTCCTAGAAATTGATGACATGCATGCTGGCACATTTTAATATTTAATTGAAGGTTGCATTAAGATTAATAGATTATAGGAAAGAAATGGAAGAAATAAAAAACTTGCAAAAGATTAAAGAAATGGCAAGCTATTGCAAGTTTTACTTTTATGAAGTTTTTGTATTTACATATATGAAAAAAAAAAATATTTCAACCCTTTTCGCTGCTTGAAGCAGAAGTATAAATAGTGCTTTTATAATATATTTATTATATTTGAATTGATATTTAATATTATTTTAAAAATATATTAATAAATTTTTCATAAACAACTTAAATGAAATATCAAATATATAACGTTAATATTGATTTTCTAATTACGCAGTTTTCATTGCGATGCATATTTTTAATACAATAAAAGATAGATCTAATTAAAACATTTAACTTTAATTTAAAAAAAATTTATAAAAATCATATTAATTATCAAAATTTTAAAATATAAACTTGTAAGATAGGTAATCCTATGTTACGGAAGAGACATGAATTTATGAGAAGAAAAAACCTTGATATGATTTTATAAAAGTTTTATAAAAAGAAAAAAAAAAACTTAGACATGAATTTATGAAGTATAAAAAACTCGAGTAAATTTCTATCAATGAGACGTAATAGACCTTGTACATTAGGGTGTATCTGGTATAGAATCTTTAGATTTGAGTTTTAAATTGATTGACGTTAGCATTAGTTTATAAAGAAGCCTACTGTTAACATGTTAATATCTGCGTAAGGCATATAGTGCTTCAACTAATTACAAAACCAGTTTTAAGTTAAAAGTTTTCATATATTCCAGTATATTTATTTATTCATATAATTAATCCACTTTCCTTTTTTCATACACAATCCACTACCCATCACAACAATCCAACTTTATTTCAATACTAATATACAATCATCATATAAACCACATATGAAACTATTATCTTTCGGAAGACTCACTAAGTATGTCCTTACTAGAAAAAAATATCTAATCCATTACATTAAGATCAATATAAGTTCAAACATCCAATTTTGAATGTCTATAGTCGATCTCGGTATAAATGAACTCCCTCATCAACTTCTCACCACTTGATGTGTGACTTAGACAATTAGTGAAGCTAGAAGATCATATTTATTACAACATAGACTTTTCATACTTAATGCATAATCTAATAACAATCCACACATTATCCTAAATATATGACATCAACTTCATACAAATCATTCATTTACAAACAATACATACCATTTAAACACTTCACAAATAAATTGAATATATCAAACAACATAGAATCAATTTCATCCATGCAAGAAAACTTTAGAACCGGTGACCATGTTATCCCTTGCATCAAGATTCTCTAACCCAGAGTACTATTGAAAAATTAAAGTTAGCTTCTCTTATATGAAATGCTTATCTTCAAGACAATTTTTCGAAAGTTAAGCAATAATATTACTCTAAATCTATAGACCTAGAGCAAATTATGCAAACATAGCCAAATTTTAATATATGGTAAAATGAGTTAAGAGGATCATTTTTCTCAATTGCTCCCACAAAATTGATGATAAAATCATAAGGAAAAACAAAGAACAATATTTAAAGTAAATAGAAATTTACTCTATTTGAAAATCTAATTAGATAAAATTATTTTTTGTTTTCTTAACTATTGCGATGTGCAGTCAGATTCTAAAACAAATGAAGTATGATGAGAAAATTTAAAGCTAAAGGAAATGATTGGATAAAAAGAGAGATAAAGACCTATGCATGCTTTCATTTTTTTTTTCCTTTAGTGGGTTTACACTACGCTTTTCCACTGGGGCAATTAAGTTTTGTACTATAAGGCTGACCGACCAACCAATCCAATCCATAATTATATTATTAGGTCGACCGACCGACTACTTATAGTTCAACGATATAGTTCCAGAGGCCGACCGAGATCTTGACATCTCGATAAATACAAGAAACCTTTCTGATTATGTGTCACTAACAACAAATACGTGACAATTATCATCCAGAGCACACAAAAGAAAAGTAGATAGGAGGCCCTTGATAATTTGGGCCTCTGACCCACTTACTAAAAAGCCTATTTAGAAGTCTATAAATTCGAAATAATCCTAAGACATAAGGCATTATTACTCTAATCTAAAATACCCTAAATAGAAGGACCATTAACTAACTTGAGCGTTAGAGTACTTGCAGGGACCCCTCACGGGACCGAAGACTGAACCGAATAAAAAGACCCTTGGATTAAGCTAGGCTAGGCAGTCGTGCAATAACATTTTGGTACTCACCGTGGGACCGAGTTTAGCCACATTTAATCACATGGTGACCACAAGAAACATGGGAGACAGGAAACACCACGAGAATTTCCAAAACAATCATGACGACTTGATTGGCATGATGATAAAACTACAGAAGGAGATAGAGATCTTAAAAAAGAAAAATTTGGAGGAATTGAACGTGCTACGAGAGGAGAATGCGAGATTGAAGTAAAAAATTGAAACAACTGATAAGATGAAAACTGAATAAAGTGACCCGACAGGGTCAAATGAGCATACTTACTAGTGAAAAGAAAGAAAGACAACATATGATGAGATGTCAAAACCTCGGTAGTCAACTATCACTTTCAGTTTATCTTCTAGAAGGAACCCGTTCACCGAGAATATCATGGAAACCGAGCTCCCTGCCAATTGGAAGGGACCTACCCTAGACAGATATGACGGATCCATTGACACAAACAAACACATTGATATATATGTCACACAAATCGGCCTATACACGTCAGATGACAACATTTTTTGTAGAGTCTTCCCCACTTACCTGAAAGGGGTAGCTCTCAGCTGGTTCACTCGCTCACCAACCAAATTCATGGACTATTTTGACACATTGGTAACGAAGTTCGAAGCACAATTTGCGACGAGCAAACCACATCACCTGGCATTGATAAACTTGTTTGACATTCGATAAGAAAATAGAGAATCTTTGAGGACTTTTATGGAGAGATTTGGCAAAATTGCCCTTAATATCTGAAACTTGAACCTAGAGGTTTCCATGTACAACATGGTCACTACCCTCTGATCGGGCCCTTTCTCGGATAGTCTATGCAAAAAACCAGCTGCGGATATGGACGAACTTCAGAGAGAGCTGCCAAATTCATGCAATTAGAAGAATTCAAGGAATTGAGAAACCAAGTGAGGGCTGAGGAAAATCCCGCCTGGAAGAACGAGAAGGATCGCAACCAAGTCAGGCCAAAAGAGGGGCCTAGAATACCCAAGTTCACCAAATATACCCCACTTAACACTAGTTGGTCACTTATCTTGGAAGAAACACTAAGCACGAAGTTGATACCTACAATGCGAAAGACCCCCTCCCTACCCAACATTGATCAGAGTAAGGATTGTTGGTATCACCATAATTACGACAACAACACAGAAGAATGCCTAACACTGAAGGATAAGATAGAAGAACTCATCCAAGTTGGACACTTGTAGAGCTATGTGCAAAAACATGACTAGCAGAGTCAATCATACACAAGCAACCGACCAATGGACAAAATTTTGAGGGATCAAAGAGACGGCCAAGCTCAATCCTCATGATCGAGAGACAAAAGCCCAAGACGGTCAGAACCTCCATTGAGGGGGGTCATCAACACGACGTATTCGGCCCGAAAAAGGCATTCAAGGGCTATTCAGAGTGTCAACACGATCGATCGACATAAATGTAGGACTATGCCCTGGATCACCTTTTCAAACGAGGACTTCAAAGGCAATGATCTTGAGCAAGATGATCTGATGGTGATAATGATTGAAGTAACCAACTTTGTAGTAATGAAGACATTGGTTGATCAAGGCAGCTCTGTTGACATCCTTTACTAGAAAAATTTTAAAAGCTGGGATTAGCCGAAGAGGCAATTGTCCCCATTGGAAGAGTAGATTTTCGATTTCCTAGAAAAAAGAGTTGACACGAGAGGATTCATTGACTTGCACACCAATTTTGGTGAGGGAGGTCGAAAATACTAAACCATCTCAGTCAAGTATTTGATTGTTGATGCAAACACGTCCTACAATATACTCCTCAGGCGTCCATCGTTGAACAAGTTGAGTGCAATTGTGTCCACTCCTCACCGCGCCATGAAGTTCTTATCCGAAATAGGTGGAGTGACAACTATGCATGTGGACTGAAAAATGGTTTGAGAGTGCTATGTGGCAAGCTTAAAATTGATGTCGACCATAACTTCCGACCGACGAAAAGTCGGGTTGGAGAAAAAAGTGCTTGTTATGACCGACTTAGACCCCGAGTAAACGATGAAGTTAGAGTAGAACCAAAAGATCATGTTGAGGACTGGCGGTTAGGAAAGGAAGGACAAAATACTCGCCTCAAAAGAAGTGGAGTGGATAAAAGAGATTCTAAGCAAAAATTGCGATCTTTTCGCATGTACGACTGCAAACACGCTAGGGCTAGACCCCAGGGTAATGATACACAAACTTGCCATATGCAAAAAATCCAAACTAGTTTCTCATAAGAAAAGGAGGCTTGGAGAGTGATGAGTATGTTTTTATTCACACTTAAAGTATTTAACCTTGACTTTCTTAGACTAAAATTGAGAATAAGTTCATTGTTTTACATAAGATTTACCCAATCAGGATTAATTGGACCTTAATTAAGTTTATTGGTTAAATTTAGATTTTAAGCATATTCGCTTACTTTTCTTATTTATAATTATCTGCAGATATTCTATGGGCTTCAAAATCTAATCAAATCTTTTACCAATATATTATTCAGATGTTCTATAAAGATGATCCTCTCCAATTCTTATTTGATTTAGAGAAAATCTCCTTCAAACATTTTGCATTATCTTTTGTAGCATATTCAATTATTGTGAGTTGGTATCTGGAACATAATTTGGAAACAAAATATCCGACAAAAATTGGGAGATGAAAAATCTACAGATTTATTGAAAAGAAGATATTTACAAAATTAATCTTTGGCACATGAGGAAACATCTGATAATTGCAAAGACAATATCCGAGAATTAATTCTGAGTTAATTTCTTGAAGAAAAGGAGATTATAAATAGAGGTTGGAGAAGGCATGAAGGACACACACTATTCCATAACAAAAACTCTATTTTTATTTTCCTTTGTAATTCTTGTACTTTCGTCATGGAAGGCGTAACTCCTTTGGTTTGATTCTCTTGTGATTTCACATGAATTCAGAGGTTTCTATTTAATAAAGTTTTGTTCTTTACATTCTCTATAACATTTGTTCTATATTATTGGTCTTTTTTGAGTTCTATGCTTTTTGGAAAAGTAATCGTTTTTTAACGCTTGTTGAGAATTAAATTATTTCTCCTTTAACTGGAGTTATTGGTTAATTCGCTTAGTCTTAATCAATTTCTTGTACGCTTAGTCAAGAGGAAAAAGATATACATCTCATTGAGTATACGCTTGGAGACGAGGTAATATATTGAATATATTAGTAGACACTTGTTTTGTTAATAAGATTTTGTTGAATTGGATTGACGCTTGTTTGATTGAGTTCAACTATGTGAAAGGAATTGAAGGATAATAATTTTAAGAAAACCAAGAAAGAATTTGTTATGAAAGAACTTGAGGGTCAACTTATTCTCTTTGTTATTTCTAAATTATCTATTTTTAATTTTCTGCACAACAATCCCCTAAAGAATGTCAGGGTAACTTATCAGAGATTGATGGATAAAGTTTTCAGGGACCAAATCAAGAGGAATATGGAGGTTTACATCGATGACATGATCGTAAAATCAGAAAGTCTTGACCAACATTTGGCAGTCTTAGTTGAAGTATTGGCCAACTCCGCCGATACAACAGGTGGTTAAATCCCGCCAAATGTGTTTCTGGAGTTGAAGGTGGAAAATTTTTAGGCTTATACTATATAGGGCATCGAAGCAAATCTTGACATGTGTTCGACTTTCCTATCGATGAAAAGTCTAACAAGTCTAAAGCAAGTACAATGTATGGTAGAACGATTAAATTTGTTGTCTTATTTTCTACCCAAGCTGACTGAGAAGATTCGACCGATCTTAAGGTTGCTCCGAAAAGTAAAAAAATTCAAGTGGAATGACAAATGTGAGGAAGCTTTAGAAGCAGTAAACTCGATCATGTCATCCACATCGGTACTCGAAAAGCCAAAAACTGGAAGTAGACTTTTGTTATACTTATACATCTTTGATGAAGCTAGTAGCACGGTGTTAGTTCAACAATAGGAGCAAAAGCCGGTTTACTTCATCGGACGAACATTGCAAGATGTCAAAACTCGATACCAAATGATTGAAAAAGTGGTCCTAGCGCTCCTATACACTACAAGATGCCTTAGTTTGTATTTCCAAAGTCATCTTATCATAGTTAAAATTGACTATCTAGTGGGTAAAGTCTTTTTGCGGCCAGAGTTAGCAAGACAGATGATATCTTGATCCGTTGAGCTTTCTGATTTTGACCTCTCGTTTGAGCCAAGATGACTCATCAAAGCACAATGTTCAGTCAACCTTAGATCCAAATTACAAGGGCTGCGCCAACAACAGTAGAGTATGTGGACTCTCTATGTGGACGGGGCTTCAAATGTCGAAGGATACGAAGCCAGAGTGATATTAGAAAATCCTAATGGCGCCTTGATTGAACAGTTATTGTGATTCACCTTCAAGGCATCAAACAACTAGGCCGAGTACTAGGCTCTCATAGCCGGTCTATCCTTGGCCGAAGACATTGAAGTAAGAAAATTAATCTGCTTAAGAGATTCTCAACTGGCTGCAGGACAAGTCAATGGAACTTTCCAAGTTAAAGATCCCCTGTTAATGAAGTATTACTACAAGGTCTTCGCTTTACTTGCAACTTTTGAATCCATCAAGGTGGAACACATTCCTAGGACGAGCAATTCACAAGTTGATATACTATCAAAACTTGCAATACACCAATTTTGGCTTTAGGCAACAAAAAAATCGCAATGACCGCAAAAGCGTTGCCTGAAATAGGAATAGACAACGATATTTACACGTTGTCTAAAAAGTAGGTTTTGTTTCCAAAATGGCCACGAAATATGTAGAAAGTGTAGCCTATTTATTTTAGGCAACATGCACAAAACCGTGTATTGGTTAAAATCAATTTAGATCACGATTTTGCAAGTGTGGAAATTTTAGACCACGGTTATGTGAAGTGGGCATTTTAGACCATGCGTATTTGAATGTGGTTTAAAGTGCCTATTCAAATTATTAAACTAAGTTAAATAAAGATGTTGGCTCATATCGTGAACAAAGCACGAAAGTTTCCCAAAACCCTCTTCTCCATTTTCGTAAACGCGCACTCAAAATCACTAAACCCAAAAGTGAAAACCAAATTGTACCCGCTCAAAATCTAATTCAGTACCCAAATCACTCTTCCCCATTTCCTAATTCTGCTCAAAATCGATACCCTAAACCCAAAACTTCCCCAAATCCCCACTCTCCATTTCGTAAATTGAAATGATTCTTCGGAAATCACCAAAACCCTCTGAAAATAAAAAATAAAATCACTCATTCTCCCAACTTTTCCCAAAATCACTCGTTCTCCCAACAAATTTGTTCTGTCCAAACAAATTCTCCGAAAATCACAGTCCGTGATTTTCCCCGAAATCCCTAAATCCCACAAAATCCTAAAATCCTTCCCATAATTAGTATTTTTTTCGAGCAATCATTCTCACAACTCAAACACAGGAACATGTAAATATCGTATGTGCCTCAAATTAGGGTTTCATTCATTTTTGTATGTGTTTTTTGCTAACACGTTTCAATTTTTTTTGTCTCCATTCACTCGTTTTGGTAGATTATGCGATTGGTTTGTGTGATTGATTTATACGATTGGTGGAATTTTGGTCGTAAGGTCTTCCTGAGGTGAATTTGTTGCGATTACCTTTGTTTTTGCTCATTGTTTTTAATAAATTGGTGTTATTGTTTCATTACAGTTTCTGTTAGTGCAACATTAATTTTTTATAATTAAAATTTTGTCAAACATGAAGGAAAAGTTGCTATGATTAGCTATATTTTGTAACCTTTTTTCTATATTATGTGTTGTTCTAGTTTGTGAAACAAATTTGATGGTTTCTGAACTTGTTTTGTGTACTTTTCTGGTTCGTGAAACAAATTTGATAATTTCTGAATTTGTTTTGTGTACTTCTCTGATTCGTGAAACATTTTGATTAAGATTGTTAACTTAATTGTTGTTTGATTAACAAACTTCTTTCGATAATATGGATATGAGTCTTTTGTTGTGAGTGTTTTTGTCAATAGACTTAATACTAAGTTTGTTATTGAGTAAACACTTGGAAAGTGTACTTTACTGTAATTTAGATATTTGATTGTATTAAAATTGACAAAAAGGTCCTTTAAAGTGTAATGTATATTTATCACTTTAGTTTTGTTATTAAAAAAACCATTTTTCGTTTTTTGCTTTTTGATTTAACCACTTTTTATCATTTTAGTATCAGAAAGAATTTTCAAAATTTTAATTAAGTCCCAATCTTCAGGTACTAATATTACATGAAAGTACAAGGACCAAAATGCCTCTAGTGTTCTTCTGCATTTACCATGTTACTGTATATTTTGTCATTGAGCTTTATGTTTGTTACAAGAGATGTGATCCACGTATAATAATTCATTGTGCAACTTTTTTTTCTATCTGCATCACATTATTTTATTATCACGTTTCTCTGATTTTCACTTATTTTCTGTCTTAGTTGTACAAAATGTTTACAATATCTTCCTCAAATTCCTAACCTTCATATTGATAAGTACCAATTTTAAGTATTTTTATACATGAAAAATATTGAGTACTTATGGGTTTTAGTATTATTGAAAATAGTAATTTCTCCCAATTTTAGAGTTTTTGGATTTAAATATATGTTTTGAGTCCTGAGTTAAAGGAAATAATTTAATCTCAATTATTATGAAATTTCAGGTGAAAAAGAATGAAGAAAATGATAGATGGGAAGATTCATGAAGAAAAGAAACAAAAAATTTAAAATAGAAAAAAGCCCAAAAGAAAAGCCACTTCACCTAGGCCCAAACCAAGTTTAAAAGGAGGATTTTAAGGTTTTAGAAAGGGGATCGGGATTAGGAGGAACTGGAGAGCGGAAAAGAACAAGAACTACGGTGGATTCCTGCTCTCCTTTTGGCAATCTTTCTTCTTTGAAGTGTAATGGCTACTATGAGTAGCTAAGTTCCGCAACTTTGGGATTGAATGTAACTTCTTGAACTCATTTGTATTTTGGTGATTTTAAATATAATATTCAGT
>Ga0209700_104390_pt1 | contig 25478 bp, 15 predicted proteins | sample SiratroredBW_FD_187528 | JGI IMG/M metagenome (GOLD analysis project Ga0209700, IMG submission 187528) | Root nodule microbial communities of legume samples collected from California, USA - Siratro red BW (SPAdes) (version 2) | ecosystem: Host-associated > Plants > Roots > Nodule | place: USA...
TTTTTTTTTATGGAAAAGTTCAAATTTTATTTAACTTTTATCATTATTATTATTTCAAGAATACTTAAACTAATAAATATATTTTTATGTTATTATTGATTTTTATTTCTTTTTATTTTTATCATTATGCTTTAATTTAAAAGATTACCCGGACAAAATCGGGTGTTGACACACATGATTATTTAAATAAATTGTATGTTTTAATTGGTGAATCTAATATTAATTGAAAACTTGCTAATTGTATAGTTGATAACATATTTTATTTCTATTATATATTATTATTGGTCTTGTCCAGCGTATTGATAACATGGAACATGTAAATTATTACTATCTTCTCTCAATCTTAATATATTTTGAAATAATCACAATCTTGTCTTTTATAACCATTGATCTGGGACTTTAAAAAATGTTTTAAAATAAACTAAATTCATGATTATATGATTTTTTTTTATTATATCTCGCATTTTAAAACATTTTTCATTTGTATGATTTATGTTTAAACGATAGTTGGATCAATATTCGATAAGAAGGTAACAATTTAGGATTAGAAACTTATAAATAATCACATTTCTATTGGTATTAAGTTAGGTATATCTCATATTTAATCACCTTTTTAAAACTTTGATTTTAATTAACGTTAATGTATGAAGATATGACTATTGATGTTATAGTTACCTTTTTACATCCATTGCATGCTATAATCAAAGGTGTCCATATTATATCAATATTTGAAATTGATAAAATTTGTGAAACTAACTAAAAAAATTCATAATATAAAATTTTAGTGAGAAATTGCCAAATTGTGACTTTTGCCCAAACACAAAGTGTTGTGGGTTATGAAACTCTTCCTTAAAAAGGGTTCTGCTTAAAAATAATAACTTTTAAGTAAATGGTTCTGGTTCAAAATAATAACTTTTAAGTAACTAAGTCCAAGTGTCCATATTCATACTAAAAAATGTATTTTATATGTTATTTTATTATTTTTTTCTATTAATAATTAGTAGACTATATAATCGATTTTTTAAATAAATTATATTTTTTATAAGAAATCAAATTAACTAAAAATAAGCACAACACATTCTGAATATGTAATGACTTAAGTTCATTAATGAATCATTAACCAAATTATAACACTACATAAACCAAGGACTCTCATACAGTTGAAGCAAACGTTTGAATTAAGATAATGGCGACATGAAAACTTGGTCAACTTTCAATATCAAAACTAGCTCATCAATATCTTACTGCTTCCATTTCAAAATTATTTGTTTTAGCATATTCAAACAAAACTTTATATTAATTGACATTTTCTGTTGCTACTTAAATTTTGTCAAATGCTTAGCACCCTATGTAAGAAATACATAATTTTCAATAACATTTCTCCTTTTAATTCTTGAACCAATATCTTTAAGACACTCCTTCCATTGAGTGTCATTTAGCAATCTTAACAATGGAACCTGTTAATAGATTCCTTATTCATTTCCAATCTCTTGTTCCAACAACCTCAAGATCTAAACTGCAGATACATAACTTGGCATTGATGTAGGTCAATCAAATAAATTATTTCCATGAAACTCTGCACTTCAGGCAGACCTATTTTCTGATAAAGTTATAGCAGTAAAAGAATTGCATCAACTGCTACGACCTGTCTTGTGGCCAAAATGTTGAGCTTAATCAAACTACAGGGCATAAATATGGTCATGAAGAGGATTGTATATGCAGAGGTTTTTTATAGAATTGCAGCAAAAGAGAGGATGAAACCACACTAAGAGAAGAAGCAGCCATGCAAGCACCAGCAAGCCATGGGGGCAATCTGATTCCTGCAAAAGGGTACAAGACTCCAGCAGCAATTGGCATGCCTAGAATGTTGTAACCAAGAGCCCAGATGTAGTTCAGACGGATGCGGGACATGGTCTTTCTGGATAGATCTATGGCTGTGACCACATCTTCCAAACTGCTTTTGACCAGAACTATATCAGCTGCTTCTATAGCTATGTCAGTTCCAGCACCAATTGCCATCCCAACATCAGCAGCAACCAGGGCTGGTGAGTCATTTATTCCATCACCTACCATTGCCACAGTCATTCCTTTCATCTGCACCAAGATTAAGTTTCAAAATTCAGAAAATGTTTAACCTTTGTCAGTAACTATTTTAACAAATTTGATTGTTCTGAGTGAACAAAATTCAGTTTTTTAAAAAGTTGTTGGGGTACTTGAACATAGTATTTAAAGAAAACAGAAGACAATGAAAAACATCTGAAGTTTTTCAATGTTTTGGTCTTGGTTTGGAAATAATAATAAATTTTGAATGAGAAATTGATTGCAAGCAGTACAAAATTGCTCTAGAAATAGCTTTCATACATAATTTCATAAGCAAAATGTATCAACTACATTAGTTAAGTAGATCCAATTGATAAAGACTGGCTCTTAGCATGATCTTCATTTAGCTTAAAAGATTACAAACTTTACCTGCAAGTCTTTCACCTTGTTGGCTTTGCCAACAGGATCTGTCTCGGCAAAAACCTCATCAATACCTACTTCATTTGCTATAGCAGTTGCGGTAGCACGGTTATCACCGGTCACTATGATGCTTGAGATGCCCATGGAGTGGAGAAAAGATACAACACGTCTAGCCTCTGGCTTTACAGGATCAGTTATAGAGAATGCACCAGCAATCTTTCCATCAATTGAAACTAAAATGCAAGTTCTAGCCAGATTTTCATTTTCAGAGATGTACTTCTCAACCTCAGAACTTATTGGAATATTACAAGCATGCATGAGTCTCTTGTTTCCAACTACAACCGTTCTATCACCAAATTTTCCACTTACACCAGCTCCCATGTGTACCTCAAAATCATCCACATCCAGGACTTCCTCTGTGGAAGAACCAAACTTCTTGCGCAGCCTCTTCGCGTGTACTACAACAGCTTTTGCTATTGGGTGCTCACTGCTTGCCTAAAAGTTTGTATACATTAAGAGATATCTGAATTATAAAAACTTCACTGTCATTTAAATCTGTTCTCCTTTATAATTATCATCCTCAGTTAACAAACTGTGAATTTTAAATACCAAATCAAATGGAGGTAAGTACACACCATATTGAATTTTGCTCCCCAAATTTATGATGTAAATATGTTTGGTTCACTTTCTTTTGAGGAAATAATCGTTCTTTTTGCCAACTTCACAAAGTTATTAGAAAAAAATATTATTTCCATCAAGAAATTTGTTACCGAACATGGTATAAATGAAACTAACAAATTTTTGTCCTGTGTTTTTCAAATTTATTTAACATCTATTTTAATATAAACCATTTGAAATCAACACAAAGAAACATTTTTTATTTTCATCACAAGAAAGTGCCAAAATAAATTCTGTATACAGACATGCTATAGATGAAGACAAAATGCGTTTGCCTTGTGTTTTTCAAATGTATTTGAAATCTATTTTAAAGCAAAACCACTTGAAACTAACCTTAGCTAACTTTTTCCATTACAAGACAACCAATTTCGTTTTATCAAAATTAGTTTCAATTTCTCTTTTATATTAATCTCTTTCCACCATAGGCTCCAAAAATGTTACCAAGAACAAACTTAGATCAAATATTCAGATATCCAAATACGTGCAGTATTCAATGTAGAAAAATACCTCTACAGCAATTGTCATGTCACATAACTCCTCCATAGAAAAATCAGAAAACAGAACTGCGCTAACTACCTCTGGCTTCCCAACTGTTAGAGTACCAGTCTTATCAAACATAACAACTGTTACCTGCATTGGGAACAGTTAACGAGATTTCAACAAAAGAATTGTCATAAAATTATGCATCACATGAACGCACATATACAATGAAAAATGAAACAGTTTGATCTTGCAATACACACACACATGTGTGTGTGTGTGTGCATGCATGTGATCATGAGAGAGTGAATCTTGACGGTTGGATCAAATCATTAAATTAAAGGATAAAATCATTTGACTTGTTTAAGAGGTCATGTTATTATTAAACAACTTTTAATCCTAACCATTCATAGATGGTTATATTCCCAAATTTATTTCTCATTTACAAACACTCCTCAAACTCGATACACCCCTAGCCTACACACACACATATATGGCATTGACCTTGATGATTTAGTACAGTCCCGATTTTCTGACGGCACAATCTACGTACAAAATTCTGAGAAAGAAGATATTGTCATTTAGCAACATCCAACGAGAAAAGAATGTAAGCATTGACAAATTCTTTGGCCTCGCTTCATCATATATGCAGTTTATTATCATAGTAAAAGAATTTGGACAAGGAAAAATGGAAATACCAGAATCGTCCATAAAAAGTTAATTCCACAATCATCAGATTATGAATGTTGAAACAAGGAAAAAGCATTCAGAACAATACCATCTTGTGCTATTAATATGCCTTGATACCACTTCAGACTCTTAGACGTCAACCTGGACTACTTTGAAAAAGAAGGCCTTATGCCAAGTAATATAACACCTTGCAGCCATGGATTTTTTCGGAGGTCACAAATAACGGGAAAGTTTTAAGGCAGTTAACATTTCACCGTTTAGTTAACTATAGAGGAGATTATCATAGTTAATGCAAAATAAATTAAAGGTTTTGTATATTATTAGAAGTGAATCCTAACAATCACAGCAACCCAACATATACAACCAAACCTCAAGAGTTGCTTTTGTAAACGTACTTATCCATGCTTCTCATTGGGTACAAAAGTAATCATCAAAAGTGCTCACATTTACTCAAAAATGTGGTGCATTGGTAAAAGAAGAGAGTAAACTTTAAGTCTTTTTTATATGTAACCTATTTTAATTACATAATCAATAAATATAAAGAAAAACCCAGTAGACTGTAAGAAACATTCTCAAATTCTAACAATAAGGTTTTGAACATTTTAAACAAAAATAAGGGGTAAGGTTCACAAGTGATGTTAAAAATAATACATTTACAAACTTCTATGACTATAATTACAGTTCTTTTTTTTTTTCACTACATGCTACAATTTGTGATATGGAGTAACAAGAAAAATAAATAGCATTACCTTGTGTGCCTTTTCCAGTGCATTTCCACCCTTGATGAGCACACCTTGAGAAGCACCCATGCCTGAAGCAACCATGACCGCTGTTGGTGTTGCAAGTCCCAGAGCACATGGGCAAGCAACAACCAACACAGAAATAGCAAACTGCAAAGCAAGTTCAAATGCATCCATTGCTGTTGGTATAGGGAAAATACCAGCTTTCCCAGGAATGAACCATCCAAGCCAAGTTATTAGTGCCGCAACAACCACCTAAGGATGCAACCACAAACTAAGCAGCTTCCCAAGAATGAAATTATAAAATAGTGTCGCAATGCTCACATCAAGTAAAGTTTAAATAATGCATTATGTTTATCATCCCTTCATTTTAAGTCAGATAATATCAGCATACAAACATAAAGGTGAAGAACAAAAGTAATTAGATAACTGATGGCATATTCCACTGTTTTTGAAATGCTTCTACATTAAAAAAAATATATATATAATATATATATATATATGCTGATTTTGAGAATAAACAAATTCACTAATAAACATGTTTTTGGTGGCATTCTCTTGACTGGGTGATCTGGAAAGGGGTCACTTCTATTCTTGTAAAGTTTCTATCTTTGCTTCTGCTTATATATATATATATATATATATATATATATATAACGCAACTGTTTTAATTTTGAATTTTTATAAAAAGATTTTTATATATACTAATAATACTTGTAATTTTTACAAAGTATACTTTAAATCTAACTCAACCTTATAAAATAGACTTATAAGATAAAGTTTGTACTCACTTATATATCATAATTTGGTCATATCTTTAATTAATGTGAGATTTTCCAGAATAATCACAAAGTCATTCTTTTCTAGAGAAAAACACATAGCGGTTACAAATTTTAAATTTATTATAATAATTTTTAACTACTATATAAACTATTGTTTCTCTTTTATATCTCTTCTCTTTTAAAAATTAATATATGCCAATAGATAATAAAAAATTATTATATAATATATCAAATTAAGTTGAATAAATTAAAAATAAATAAACTTAATAAAAATGCAGTCATATAGGTGCAGAGAGCCTGTGTTTCCAGTGGTATTACATTAAGTCACTACACGTAGATGAAACATTTTTTATGGGGAAAAAAAAAAAAACTCAAAACATACAGTTGAGGAGCAACACTCACTATTGGAACAAAAACCCTTGAAATACGGTCAGCAAGTTTTTGAACTGGTGCTTTGGCAAGTTGAGCAGCTTCAACGAGTTGAACTATTTGAGAAAGTGCAGTGTCTGATCCAACATGTGTGGCCTTAACCAGTAAGCATCCATTTTCATTGATGGTTCCACTGATAACCTGTCCAGCATATTAAACGAAACTAAAAAATTAAAATTAAAATTAAAGTAAAATGCTCTTTACCACCCTACCATGACAACCACTAGAACCAAGAATAAAATAAATACAGAAAAATTAAAGGTTACATATTTCTCTACATGCCCCTTCCCAAGAAAAATAAAAAGGAAATATATCAACCTCCTGAATCTATTGCACATGCTTTTGTGTGTACTCTATATATAAATCTTAATTTAATGATGTGTAAAACACATCATGGAGTGCATCCATCCACTCACCTTTTTGGTTACACCTATTACTATGAATTCCCCAGATAAACCACAAGAAAATTATGAATTTATGTGTCACATGCAGAAAAGAGAATCATGATTGTAACAGCCTTGGCTACACGGCAAGCAGACTTGGACGGAAGGGAAAACTATTAGAAGCAAAATATAAGGGAAAGATAAGCAAGTAATTGAGCAATTTTGGGGGCAATTGGGCAAGGAGATTCACAGGACCTCAATGATCTGCAATGTTCTATCATTTATTTTCTTGTTTTGTGAGCAACTCTGATCTCTGTAATAAGGATTTGGCCATATTTCTCTAATAAAACATAGGTTAGCTGCTATCAGCTAGCTATCATTCATGGAATTCTCACCCTTCAACATCAACACTCATCTTTACTAGAGCTTTTGTCATGTTCACCCTTAATTTATTGTAATGCCTCTGCTGTCATAATATGTACATAAAAAACTAAGAGCAATTGAGTCAATAATATAAGAATAATACCTTGTCTCCTGGGCTTTTATCAACAGGTCTTGCCTCCCCAGTGATCATGCTTTCATTTGCGTAGCTTTGCCCTTTTATGACAATACCATCAACAGGAATTTTGGCCCCAGGAACAATCTTAATTATGTCATTTTTTTGTATAAGTTGAGTGTCAATTTCTGTCTCAGTGATTATATTTCCATCAGTATCAATTGCTACTAAATAAGCTTTATCAGGAACAAGCTGAGTCAGCTTTCCTAAAGCATCAGATGTTTTCCCTTTAGCCACAATTTCCAAATACTTCCCTAATAGAATAAAGGATATCAACATAGAACTTGTCTCAAAGAAATCTTGTCCTTCAAATGTATCCGAAGTCAGTGCTTTTATTAAAATATATAGAGAGTAAAAATAAGCAGCATTTGTGCCAAGCGCAACAAGCACATCCATGTTAGCAGATTTTCGCTTCAGTGCGTGATATGATCCAACGTAGAACCTGTTAGTAATAGACACAGTAAAATGACTATGAAAATCTCCAATTTCTTGAAAACAATACAATAAAATTATCTTTCGGTGAACAAAGAGAAACAGTAACAAAGTAAGAAACTAGGATAAGTAGTTCTTCATGGTTATTATACCTTTTGCCAATCAAGAACTGGACAGGCGTGCAAAGAATCCATCTTAAAAACAACCCAAGAGTAAGCATGTTGTGGATCCTGTAGTTTAACCAGTTGCCATAAGGAGGAAGCATGGGAAGCACCATGGCAAATACAAAGACGGGAACAGAAAATAAGCAGCTGAACAAAAACTGGTCCCTATACATGCGGATTTCATTCTCCTTATCCCTTCCTCTTTGGCTCGAAGGAGAGTATAAGGTTGCTTGATACTTCTTGGGGCCACAACTAGCTTCCTGAACACACTGAATGAGAGACCTTGGACCTGTAACATCCTGATCATAGCTAACTGTAACTTTACGTTCTGACAAATCCATCTCAACATGGTTAACCCCCACAGCTAACTCAAGAGAAGACATTACTAAATTTACATCTTCTGCGGTATCAACACCTTCAAGCTTTAGAAACACTTTGTTGGCATCATTCCCAGAGCTAATAAGATCAGCTCCAAAACCTGTATCCTCTATGGCCTCAATTATCCTGTCAACATCGATGATATTAGGATCAAAGTGCACTTTTGCCTCCTCCAAAGCAAGACCAACTATTGCCTTTTTCACCCCTTCAACCTTTTGAAGGGCATTCTCAACAGACTCAGAGCAGCTTGTGCATGCCATTCCTTTAATCCGCACCCGGCACACTGCAATCTCCTGCTCATGAAGCTCATCAACTCCAAACCCACTCGCCTCTATGCCTTCTTTTATTTGTTTCACCTACAATATTTTTATAATCACAAAAAGAAAAAAATATCACCAGCATTTGGTTAGTATAAACATTAGAGTTCACCAAAGATTTAACAACAAGTTCATCCCAGAAAGTTCTAACACAAGTTGATTTAGCCCCTAAAAGTTCTCACTTACACAAATTAGTCCTTCTAAGTCAATAACATGGACAACACTTAGATGTATTTCCTGGTGTGTTCTTTAGTTTTGTTCTCCTTTCAGATTAGAGTTTGACCTCAATAATAATTCACACAATAAAGTTTGTCCCTTGCATTAAAAGAAATTATCAACGTGAAACTTCAATTCTCACAAAAATAACACCAAGAGAACTCAAGAAACAACATTCAAGTTTCCCAGACCAAATTGTATACTATTTAAGATAAAAAAAAAAAAAAAAAAAAAAACAAAAGAATAACTAAATAATGAAAAATATTTATTGAACTCTTGTAGAAAATAATGTCATAATCAACCTGAACCATTAAAATTATTTGATCATTGTGCATAGTGAAACTAATTCATTAAAGCAAGTTTCCAAGGTGGCGTTACTCCTCTTCAACAGATGACTTAGTTTGTGTTTGCAAAATTAATTTTGGTTAAAAATTGTTTTTGAACTGAAGTAATCTATGTTTGGATATTTATATTCTAAAAGTTCACACAGTTATATATGAATTTTTTCATTCAACCCAAAAAAGCTGTCTAAGTTAAATCAAATCAAGGCGAATCCAAAATCAAGTTAGCTGAAATTTAAACGTGAGTTACGATAATGCAACATGAATCCAACTAGACACTTAAACTATCCTGATTAATGTAATTGTCGTTTGTTACATGAATTTGCTAGATATTTTGGATTCGTTCTTCCACTTCATCTTAACTATCCAAATTCCAAACATGTTACTGAATAAGAGAAACTCCTCATTAAGATCAGTTCTAAAACAGCACTAATCTCTGGAATTACTGGAGTCTAAATCGTTAGTTTCCACTTGAATCTTAAGTAATTCTAAGACCGACAAGATCCTCCCAGTTATTAGGGTTTCAAGCAGAACTAGTATTGGATCAGTGACTCACCAGGTTAGGGTTTTGAATCAGTAAACACCAAACGGACAAAAGGATTGCAGAAAGATAAAGCAACAGACAACCATTCACATTTCGAAATTGAGGACAAAAAACGTTTTAAAATAAAGCTTACCTTTCCGATCTTGGAATTGACGGAGGTGGTAGGAGAAAGAAGAGGAGGAGCAGAGGCATTCGGGGAGTGATTCTCTGACCCAGAGTTGCACCCAACTTCCATCACATCCGAACTCTTAAACACTCTCTGTTTACTCTTTAACTTTCACTCTCAGATTCAGGGACCTTCTCAGTTTCAGATTCAACTAAACAAACAAGAAGACAACCTTTAGTTTTCGGGTATTGAGACACTCCTTTTTAGTTCAGAAAATGGAACATGAAAAACTAGCCGTTGTCTTCATTTGTAACGGCCATTCAAATTATTAACTGTTTTTCCTTTTTCTTTTTTTACAAATTATTTATATTAACTTGAAAATTATACTCCTTGATTATGTAATGTAATGTCTTTGTGGAAACACATAAATTAATAAGTTAATTTTTCCCTTTTTCTATCACGTTATTTTACTTTAATATGTAAAAATTTAATATTTATATTAATTTTATGTGTTTTAAAATTTGAAATTTACAAAAACGCATCGCATACCAACATACCCTATATCATTTTTTTTTTCATATCACACGATACAATAACTTTTATACAATGATTTTCTATGAAAAATGAGAAAATCTCATTATATATTACTATAAATAAGCCAATATAATTATGTATTATTTTTTTATAAACCTTTTTTAAGAAATTGGCTGACATGAAAAATCAAATTGACAGTTATAGAAAATTTTAAATGGGAAAAAAAATTGCATTTATTTTATTCCGGCTTTGAAACGAAAGCAAATTTATTGCAAATAATCCATTGCCACTTCCTGCAATAGTTGGTGGTTTTAAAAGAAATACACCAGTCTTACTCAATTATCAATAGATGCTTGAACAATAATTTTTTTTATTAATGGTTTGAATAATAATTGGTTAGGCGCAACCTTTCAATGTTATTATTTATTTCTTCATTTTTTGAAAATGAATTATTTACTTATTTATTTAGGATACATATTTTATAATTTTTTATATTAAATTAACATCTATTTTTCCATAATTATTTATTAAAAATATTTTCTTTAATTATTTTAACTAATATTAACAAGTCGTGATTAATATACGATTCTATTACTAAAATTTGTTAAGATAGTTTAATCGCTAATTTTTATTATTAATAAAGCAAAGGTACATTTGAATTTATTTGTTCGTTCACGTTTTATTGTATTTTTGGATACAAACCAGGTAAAACATTTCACCTAAACTATACGAAATCCATCCAAAGCATAAACCATATTAAAATGAATCAGTTCTCTTGTATTATCATGGTTCCAATATAGATGAAAAAAAAGACAATATTTTTACTACATACAACAAGGGACTCGTAAAGCTTTTCTCAAGGAGGGTTAAAAAGAGGGGACGGGGAATGCAGAAACTTAACAGTAACATCCCATTCACTATAAATACAACATCAATACTACAACAGTTAGAACGATCTTCAGAAAAAGATCTAGTAGTAGTAAGCTATGATAGAGTTCACTCCATCTATTTCACTATATAAACGTATACCTGATTATACAAATCCTTCTAATGGACAACTCGTGGTTATCATGAAAAGTAGTGTGCTTGTATTTGGTCCGATCACAAGCCAAAAACAACTTCGGCATCTCACGTGTCAAACTGAATATCTTCTTTCTCAGCACAGGATTTCGTGACATCCTCCCATTCCAATTTGAGAACAGTTGATTCCCCTCTTTTGTGCCACCAGAAACAAAAGACAACGCAGAAAGCAAGTGGAGACATAGATTACAATGGGCAACTTCCATGTACAATAAAGGATGGTGAAACGTTGTCAAGATGTGAGGTAAACAAAACTTCAGTTGTAAATTTAGTTAAAGAAACTATGCATGGACTGTTGTGTCAAGACAATGAAGTGCCCATGTTCCTTCAATCGCCCTTTTAGTCACCACATAGAAACTTGATGGCCTCCAAGGAAACTATCATCTCAGAGAAGAGAAAAATTCTAAGTATTTCTTGAGCTGTTGCCATGAAACTGGGGATCAGGTTCATCCTGCAATCAAGGTTATGCGGTAAAGACAGTGAGAACCAAGCATAAATTCTTTTATTCCAAGTATATGGCGGTAGTAGTGTATGTATATGGCCAATTTTGTACGCAAACCTGAAGGCTATATCCAAAAGTAGTTGCTGGACGAAATTCCAATTGCCCTCCCTACATCATCCAACAAAAATTAGCCAACTTTCGTCACGTTGAAGTTAATCAAGTAATCTGACTTTCTAAACATTGCATTACAAAAAAGAACTCTACCAGCCCATGAATGCTTTGCTGTGTTCCAAAATATCCATCATGGCTTGGAGCCATTGAATTCAAAGGACCCTACGAAGATACGAATATCAATTTACAATTCTTCTGTTTCAATACAATTATATGACAAACTCATATTTGCTAAATATAATCATCATTAGGACAATTTACCAGGCCTTGCATACTCTGTTGATTAACATAGTAACCATCATGTGGAGGCTCCATTAAGTTCAATTGCACCTGCTACAAAAACCAAATTATTAAGCATGGCATTGACTCTTAAAATACAGGACATATATAATCATTTAGTCACCAACAAGTATAAAATACCAGTCCTTGCACATTCTGCTGGGTACCATAATATCCATTAAGGGTCATTGCATCCGAGCTAAGATTATCCTAAAAGAATGAAAGCACGAGTTACAAGAAGCATAAGCTCTAGAGCTTTCCAGTCTCGACATAGCGCAGTAGATATTCATGAAAATTGTGATGCAATTTTTAACGTATCAAATGCACTCTGGATTTGTAAAAACTAAAATACATCAGGATTGAAAGATAGGTAACACAAACCATTTGCTGCAGGCTATCTTGAGCATTAACAAGTATAACATCCTGTTCTAGTTGTGCCTGTAAAAGAGATTTTCAAATCAATTTCCTGATCTTCATAAAAGCCAAAATAATGCAGATCAAACACAAAAAACAGTACGGACCTTTCTTTTCCTAGCTGCGTTCCTCTTTTTATTTGGTTTCAAGGCCAGAGGACCCTGATTTTCTTCTGCTTCACGAAGGCCATAGGCATTATGGCTAGTTTCTGCACCGTTGTTATTAGAATTATTCACGAGTACACAGTTCTTCAAGGCATCAACAAGTGCACGAAAAACAACATTGTAATTCTCTTCGGATAATGATCCTTCTTCACTCAAATCAATAGCTCGTTTACACAAGTCATTATAACGCTGCACCCTAGTTTGTATCCTTCTCGTCCTATCTGCCATTGATTCCTTAATTTTGGCATCTTTCGTCCACCTCTTCAAGATATAATGAGATGGAACACTCGAACAACCACAACGTTGGAGAACACTCAAAGCATGCCTGCAAAGGAAACCTTTATATTCAAACAATCGACAAAAGCAAGAGACCTCTGAGCTCATTTCATTCCAAGTTACCAAAAACTCTTCATCCTTCTCATAATCTTGAACTATGAACTTTGCAACAGTTCCATCTCCGACCTCTATCCTAGATTGACAGCCAGCTACACCCAAAACTTCAACTTGAAATTTCTTAAATATTGCATGTGTATAAACCGTTGACATTTGCTTTTCCCAAGGTGAAGGAGATTTAAGTGCTGGCTGTTTGTGCAATGATTCAAAATCTGCAATGGCTTCCTCATCATACCTATTCTGAAGAATTGACCCATATTGTTTTACAAACTCTTTAAGGGTGATTTTCTTATGAATATATTTGTCAAAGAAAGAGCTCGAACTTTCAGAGCGCAGAGGTGTAGACATTCCAGCTAAAAAGGTATCCCCCATGTAAGTTGGCACCCACTTTTTCCGGTCCTCATACAATGTCTGAAACCATATATCATCTTGGAGTTCACATATACTAACCATTTTCCACCATCTCATGTCAAACTGTTCATCTGTCCATGATTTAAAAATGCACTTGTTAAATTTTGGTAAGAAGTTGTTGTGCTGTTTGATCACAAAAGAGAGATTTTCTGGTATCCTCTCTAGTATGTGCCAAAGAGAATAACAATGACGTACATTCGGAAAGACTTCTTCAATTGCTGCCTTCAAGGCTTTGTCTTGATCGGTGATTATAACCTTGGGAGCTTGCCCACCCATAGCTCTAAGCCACGTCTTCATTAACCAAACAAATGTTGGTTTAGTCTCATCTGCAACCAATGCACATCCAAGCAATATAGGTTGAGAGTGGTGGTTCACTCCAACAAAAGGTGCAAACGGCAACTTGTCATTGCTTTTAATGTAAGTGGTATCAAATGAAACTACATCATTAAAGCTGAGATAATCATTGACACTTTTTGCATCAATCCAAAATAGATTTCTTAAGCGCTGGTCTTCATTTAAATCTATAGAATAGAAGAAGTTGGGACTCTCCTTTTGTACATGCTTAAAATACTCGAGCATAATTTGGGCATCTCCCTCTTCCAAAGCCAAATACTGGCCTCTGTCAAACTGATAGTTTATATTGCTTAAGAAAGACCCGATGTTTTGACAGCCTCCAGATTGCCTTGACATTTCAACATACATCTTTCTGGTGCGTTCACTAACAGCATGCAAAATATCAATATTATTCTTTTCAGCTAATTTCACATTTCTATGAATCCGAAAATGATATGCCAAAGCTGGTAAGAGTTCATGATTATGTTCCTTTATAAATTCATGAATGATCCACTTTCCATCTGTCTTCCTCTTCACGTGCATGCAAGCTTTGCAATCTGTTTTCTTTACACTTGGCCTTCGACTGCTCCCACTGTCAGACTCGGGCGTAACACCATACCTAGAGCATGCAAATTTGGCATCAATAAATTCTTTTGTTTTCTTCGAGCGTCTGCTGTTTTTTATTGAAGTAGTGAATCCCATAGATTTGGCATATTCCTGATAAAATAAATATGCGGCTTCATGGGATTCAAATTCAATGCCATTGTGCGGCTCAAAATCCTTGTCTCCTTCGAACAATGCAATGTCCCTCTTCGGAGAAGTAGCAGGTACACCACCCCTGTGCTGCACTTCATTTAGTGCATCACCCATATTTTCACTCACGGCACTAGCATGCACTGCTTCCTGAATACCTGCTACAGTATAAATTGCACTTTGGATGCTACCTGTCTCCTAAAAATACAAATAAGGAAGTTTCTAATCAGTACAACAGCAAAATGCAGCCATCCAAATATTACATTTACAGTGATTCTTGACAAGGTGGGGATGCACTCCTTGCAATTTAACAATGTCACAGGTGGAATCGTAGGGTAACTTAAGCTAAATCAGATAAAGTTAGCCAGCCCCAAATTCAAGGACTGATGTTACAGTTTTTTTGGCTTCCCACAAGCATTTTGTATCCTACTTCAGAAACATCACTATTTTAGATATTATGAAACACTAAGTGTGAACAACCCTTTCAGTAGAGCGAGCCTAGTCCATTCTATTAAATCTCAACCCATTGGCACGAGAGAACAAGAGTTGAAACAAAACAATTACGCAAGAAAATCACAACTAAACCATCAATCCAAAAGACAGCAACAGTAACACTAAGCAAGCTACTGCTGTAGCTAAACTCAAAACCTTGTTTATCAGTGAGCACAGAATGATCATTCGACAAAAAAACAAACGAAGCATTGAGTGAGTAGAGTTTGAAAGTCACAGCTGAGAGAGCAAAACGCAGCTTCCATCTCTTCATTCATAAATCACATTTTACCGAAGCTTGTAGGTTTGGGCTCCAACTAAAATGGCGCTACTTTTCTTAGACTACAAGTATATATTTTTTTCAGTGAATTTAGAACTTCTACGTGAGAAATGTGCGTGAAGTGAATGGAATTAGAAAACCCACATGGCGTTTGAGCAAGTAGGTTCAGTCGTGAGCATAAAAAATATTTCCTTGGTAGAAAAAAAAATCACAGAAAATTGAAAAGGGGGAGGGGGGAGCAGAAGGGAAGAGGGAGAAGGGAAAAACCTTAAAGGGCGGGAGATCACGAGGCGCGAGTGGGTAAAAGCGCGAGTGGGAAAGCTAGGGTTTTGAAATTTGGGGGAAAACAGTTGAATTATGGATGGGATCGGAGAGCAACTCAACTCGCTTGGCTCACTCGCTCGTCCTCACTCTGCACTCAGGGCGCGTCTTATTGCCACTTTCTCTTTTTCTTATTTCTTTTTTGTATCGTTTTGTCTTCCTTGCCCACACGCGTTCCTCACTCTCCCTTTCTCCTCAATACGACGGCGTAGCGCGTGGCACACGCTCCTTCTCTTCACATTTATGTGAACAAATTCTCCTCCCCACTTTGCACGACACTGCGTTTAGCTCACTCACTTTTGTCCTCGCTCCACTCTCTCTTTCATTTATCTCTTTTAAACTAATTAAAATTTATTTATTTATATTCATAAAAAAATATGTAAAGTAATTTTAAAAATAATATAATAATATTGGTGAGCAACAATGAAGAGGAAAGATGAGAAGAGTATTCATTTTAAACTAAAAACAAATTTATATTTTTTTATTGAAAATGAACATAAAAGTTTTTCAAAATTGAGTAAAAATACTATTTCAATTATTAGAAAAGTTTTGCTATGCAGCTCAAAAGATGCCGATATTTTACGTTGATCGAGATCCATTATGTAACATCATTTCAAAAAATTCATCAAGTTTTTGCAAACTCTGTTTTAATAAGTGGTTCTTATAACTACTTACACTTTCAAAAAAATTTATTTACACTTCACTTCTTGACAATTTAAAAGTAATTTAATTATTATAATTAAATATTAATTTAATGATCTGGATTATCTCCTCTTTCATTTTTTCTTGATAAAAATCGTTACTTGTGGAACAACTTTCCTTAAATTTAGAAATCCTTCTTGTCAAGTAAATTATTGTTAAGCAACGGGTTAAATGTTCTGCAGTGAAAAAGTTCTAACTCGCCTCTAAACTCGGATAGAGGTGGAAACATAGCAATTTTATTATCTTCAATCAACTTTTGTTATTTGATTACTGTGAAAAGTTGCTGTTAAGAAACTTGAATTATAACAACCTGGTAATCTTTATTTAAAAAATAAAATAAAGTGAGTGTTTTCCTTTCATTCATAAAAGTAAATTTCAATTAAAACTATTAAAGTCCAAAGATAATTACAAAAAAGTATGTAAATTTGATTTATTATTGCACTAAATGATATTTGACATTTACAGAAAGGAAACATGTCATAGGACAGACACTGTACAAATAAGACAAACTAAGAAAATTCAGTGTACATAAATTATACTTTAATTCAAAAGTAACATAACTGTTTTATGACCAAATTATAATATTCATTAGATATTACAATAGAAATATTGAATAAATTTAGAAGATTTGAATTTCAATACACACAAATTTTTGAAGATACAAAAAATTCATTGAACAGGGAAGAAAACATTGACTATTGAGAAATCATATTTACAGTGTTTTCATAAATATATTTATGATTAATAAGCATGCATGACCACATAATTGTAGACTCCTTAGAAAGAAAATTAGTACTATTGCTCTTTATCATCAATCCACTTTGTTGCCACCCATTTCTCTCCCTTAATCACTGGACAACTTCCATGAAGAGAAGTCTGCAGAAATATTCAAAAAAACACAAGTGGGTTGACAAACAAAATGACCACTTTGCACGAAGTTCTGAAAATTACTACATTTCTATGTTTTTTGCATGTATTTTATTTCCCTTTTGCTTGATGAAAATTTCTCTGTCCATGCGTACTGTAAAAGTAACGGCAACTATATTCATATATCTGAAAATGAAAGATTACCTTATCAATTTCCCCGTTTGGTAACAGTGAATAAAATAAAAGTCCATCGCCCTGCCGTGGCTTCACCTTCAAACCAATGCATTTTCGGTAATCATAATCCTTATCAATATGCAAACCACCCTGCAAATTTGAATACTCAAATGACTTCTTACTCGTCAAGATTTCACAGTGTAATGTATCAGAGAGAGTGTATTTATTAATTTCCCAATCTACCTCATAAGGGAACATTGTTTCTCCTCCTGCTTCAACATTTGATAGGTATAACAGAAAGGAAGCAATCTGCACGATAAAACAGCAAAGATACATTCAGAAAAGAATAAAGCATCTAACCAAAATTTAAACTCGCATATTCCTATGAAAATATGTTTGACAAGTTGTACTAATTAAGAACTTAATATACCCTTTGGCTCTTAACAGTGCCGTATTCATCTGGGTTGAACGCATCATAATGAGAATCATATTTCTGGCCAACCTCATACTTCAATATATTGAAGTTCTGCAAAATTGTTACAGCATTCCCGCTTTACTCATACATGAACACTTACACTGCGGTGGAAGGTCAGAAAAATACTTAGGAAAGAGACATACTTCCCCATGGCTCCTTGGAATCATTGTAACTTTAGCAATTTTCCTCTCTAACATGTCTAAGATGCCAGATTTGTCTCCTGATGCACTGATAAATGTGCCTGAACTGTTGCCAGCGAAAAATTAGCATATATATAGCAGTAACACAAATGTCTCACCGTCATCTTCAATGACAATAATTTATAATTTTTATTTTCAGTGATGTTTAAAAGCAATGTTTTTTATTTGAATTTACACAATACACTTATATATTTAGTATGTTTTATGGATTTTTGTACAAGTTTAAATATGTATTTTATGTAGGTATCATATCCTCTTTATTTATATCGGATATGTATCTTATCCGATCTACGTATCTATCCACGTATCATACGTTAGACCCATGTATCGATGGATTCTAAATTATTCCACATACACCTTTCTCTTTGTGAGAGGTCCAACAAGTTACACCATATATATTACAAGTAGATGATAGCAAAAGGGTTTGCTCAAAATAGTACCTTGTTCTAGTGTCTTTTGTCCTCTCAGCAGTTTCTCCTTTCCGCAAAGCCAGTTTTGACGGTTCAAGTTTTGGCTTTGCCATTTCAATTATTTTCTGACATGCTCCCACACTTGTGAAGTTTGGAAAGTAAACAGCCCGTGGTCTCCAACTTAAAATCTGAAAAAAGAACGGGATCACACTGAAACAAATGAAATGTCGATCATAAGTAGCATTGAGTACAAACTATATAAAACAGCACTATCTATCTGGAGTCTTTATTTCAAACAGGTGCCATTCACTTTTCAACCAATGCCAGATGAGTTAATTGATAATGTATCTTACCTTCAATGGTGCCTCCAACAACTGATGAGTTACTGTTAAATTGTTAATGATAGTGCAGGAAAATTGACAAACAAAGGATACTAATATGGAAATCCAGAATCATCAGTAATTAATGATCAAATTTTATTCATTAAGAAGTATGAATTATGAAACAACATGCATTAGTTAAAGTCAAACAGTATTATTGTACCCATATAATATCATATCATCAAAACCTTAATCAGGTAAGTGCATCAGATAATATACATCAAATTGTGACCCAAGCAAAATTCACTGATCCAACCCCAGAGGAAAGAAAACGAAGGGAATTCACCTGAAATGGGATTGAATCAAAAAACGATTCCCCGGATTCACCATGTTCAACAGGTTCATATACTTTCTTCTCCCATTCATGGAGTATTCTTGACTTTGATCCCACATCATCCAAGTCCTGAAATTGTTGCCAGTGAATAACCAAAGCACAAGAACCCACGAAAGGAAGCAATATAGAAATCAAAAAGAGGAGTGGAGATACAAAAAAGCCAGCAAAGAAGAAAAGGGAGCAAAGGAAGAAGAATGCAGGTATGCCCAACTTCAGTTTGGAGCCCTTCACTTTGCCTTTCATCGTTTCTCGTTACAGCAAAAGATAAATAAACTATCTTCTTCTTTTCCTTTTCTCTCTGTGCTTCTTCTCCATAAGCGATTCTGCAACTACCGCAATTGGGGTGTGAAAGAGGACATAAAATTAAAGATTTTGGCTTTGGTAGCGGGTCTTTGTTTCTACGGAACATGTCACCAAAAGCAACTATGGCGGGAGTTTTCATCTTTTGTTTTGTTCTGTTTCTACATTCACAAACATTTAAATAAGATAATGTTTTGGTTGATTCTGGTTGAGATGGATTCATATCTCTTCAAGACAGGTTTAAGGTTTAATTTCATTCTTTGTCGTATGTTCAATTTCTTTTTGATCAAACAAATAAAAATCAAATTAGTATTTTGTAATGATAAAAAATATTCTTTACAACTATATTTGAAGAAAAAAAGTTTATTTTTTAATTCATAAGAACGAATTATTTTCTAAGTTCAGTTAATTGATTTTTTTATTTTCAATCTATTAAAGAATAATTATTATGAAAATGTTAGTAATCTTACCGTGTATGAGTTAAATTATATTCATTTTTTAACTTTCAGCAAGAAATAATTTTATTTTCATTTATGTGTTGTTTTATAAATTCAAATAAAATAGTTATTGTTTCTTTATTTATACTTTTATTCTTTACTCAATTTTTTATTAATTTGCATATATTTATTTATCATGATGTAAAAAGTTATAAAGAGAAAATAGTACATTTTATAAATATTTTATTAAATTTAAGAACAAAATAATTATTTTAAAAAAATTAAGAACACTTAAAAAGAAATAAAAACGTGTGAAAAACATAAAATTATTTTATTTTCATTTTTAAAAATAACTACTAGAACTTTACGTGAATCAAATGCCCAATATTAGTTTTAGCTTTTTCATTCCTCTTAAATGCCAACATCTTTGGTAAATGCATTTACAAATTCACCAACTTAAATAACTACTCCATAATTAGCAGCTTCCACTTCTCCTCTCAGAGTTATTGTATTGGATTATGATATATTGAATTTAAAAAACACTCCACAACATCAATTTTTTAATTAAAGATATTTTAATAATTTCTCTGCTTTCATAATCCCATGTCATTAATTTTTTTTATCAAAAAAATATTTCTAACTGATTATCAACTGGTATCAAATGGTAATTTTCCTATTATAAACATGTTAAAGCACAATCAATAACACTCCATAGTCAGAATTAAACTCACTCATATTTCTAAAGAACCCCATTAACAAACAATAGGAAAAAAAAAGTTAAAATCACATCAAACTCTTCAAAACCCAAAGAAATACCACTAAATCAACTAAAACATTAACTACAAGATAAATCGTATGAAAAAATATAAAAATATATAAAAGGAAAAAATAAACTTACTCTAAAATTCTGATTGGATAAAAGTATTATATTCTTTTTCATGTTGTAGTTGATGAAATTTATTTGTATAAAAAATATGAAAAACAATTTTATCGTAAAAGAAAAAAGGTAGTAAAGATTCGTAGAGAGAGGTGTGAGTGAAAAATGAAAAAAGAGATGTGAAACTTGAAGAAAGAAAAGAAAGAAAAAAAGTCGCATGTCTTGTAAATGTATAAGTAAAAAAATTAACATGTATTTTTTAATTATTAATCAATAAACTTATTTAATTTTTTTATTAAAAGTGATATGTAAGTACTGATCTAAATCTAAGTATGCTTTTAATCGTCCACGTTTGACTTGCACGTTTATAAAATGAATATATGAGATTAAAGGACATATTCGTCTACCCAAATATTTTCAGGTAGGTGCATGTACGTAAATCTATATGTGATGTTTTATTCTCCTGAGCTTTTTATTTATTCTAGTTAAGTTTATATTCACGAGATTGTTGAAGAACACTCTTCATCCATTAATTTAACTTCTCAGTTGACGATTATTATATATTATATTTGGTTTTTAAGGAGAAAGTAAAAGTAATGAAAAAAATAATTAAGTTATTTGAAAAGAAAAAAAGAGCAGATTCATACTAATTCTGCATTCTAAAGTTTTTTACCAAAATGGTGTAATTTATATAAGTATTTCTCAAAATGGATAAAAAAAATTATTACTAAAATAGATATATAGTGTTAGAGTAGTTCAAAATTACAAGCCAATAATTTTAAATTTTTATTTCAAGTAAGAAATCAAAACGTTTAGGTTTTTATTATGATTTTAAATTAAATACATTAGACACTTATTTAATTTTAAAAATGATAATCAAAATTATTTAATAGAATTTATTTTAAAATCGCAATCTAATGTATATTTTATTTTTTTAATTGAAAATTAAATTTAAAATAAAAATTTTGATTATAAATAATTATTTTAATTAAATTTTTATTTCAACAAGAAATCAAAATGTTTAGATTTTTATTGTATTCTTTAAATACATGTTAGTAAGTTTTGATTAGAACTTTAAACTAAATATATTAAACGTTTATCTTTTTTAAAAATAGTATAATCTAACATTTATTTTATTTATTTTATTCAATACTGAATCCAGAATAAAATTTTCAGTTTAAATAATTATAATTAATTATAAACAAATTATAATCAAAATGTTATAAATAATTATTTACAAATTATTTTTAATTAGTTATAATTAATCATTTTAAGGTTTTTTAAAAATGAAAAATACAAGTAACACAATTATAAACAATATTGATTTGAGATGCATATAAACAATATTGATTATAACAAAATCTTATCATAGTAACACAATTAATTCATTTGATTACTAAAAACTTTTGTCCAAGCACTGATACAAGTTACACGATTCTGGAAGCCGCATTCTAATGCACCCACCCACTTGTTTTTTGGCACTTTTATAAGTCGCTGAACTCTTTTAAGCTACGCGCTTAACTCACTGATGGTCTTAAATTGGTGTCTTCAAAAAGAAGAACAAAACACAAGACTCCATCATAGCATTTATTCTCACACGGATTTCACACGAGATAGAACGGACCCTTCCACAACCGATTCTATGCAACAATAATTAAACACCAAAGAAACCTTCCAAGTACAATGCCACACTTCCATATCGTCCTACAGATAGCAGATAGATCAAATAATTGCAAGAAAAATTCCACAATTTTAGAACTCCCTCCCATTTATAGAGACATTTTGTATCCAAAGCAAGGTTTTATAACCGCAGATTCATTTCCACACCACAATTATACACAAACAAACCTTTTAGCCTTTCACATCTCAAATCTCTCCTTTCGTGCCTCACACGTGCAATGGAACTTATTCTCACTACTACTACCACACTATTATTATCATTATAAATACCCTCACCACACTTCCAAAAGCCTAAACGTTCGTGTCTTCACACATTTTGTTGTACCAGACAGTACTGCAATAATTCACATATTATTTTATTCCGTTTCTTGCAGCTAATGGTTAGAAGAGGCATCACCAAATCCAACTTGTTGCTTCTCGGGTAAGTTCTTGCCACGTACTATACTACATAGTTTTTTCCATTTATCAACTTTATCAAAGTCTTTTTGTCTTTCCATAATATTTCTTTACCATGATATGATGAACACTGATTATGAATTCATGGAGAGGATATTTGATAGCCCTTTTGGATTATTTTTATTATATTTTGTGGGGACTTGAAAGATCAAAGCTTTAACTGCAGGGGAGCTAAGAGAGCAAAGAGTGGACTGAGCAAATTCTCTGGCACTGCTCGAGCTGCTTCTGCAGAAAGCTCTGGAGAAGTCTCAAAGAGTGGTGGGAAGATAGAGGATTCAGCTTGGTGGGTCCCACACCCACGCACAGGAATTTACTTCCCCAAAGGACATGAGTGGGTGATGGATGATGTTCCAGAAGATGCAGCTCGTTTAAACCAGACATTTTGGTTCAGAAACGTTGATGGTGTTGACATCCCCAAACACTAACCTTAGTGTCCCACAACAACATTCTGCAGATTGTCACATGATCTGAAATCATGTAGTTCTGTCACACATTGTTGACCCTTAAAATTATACATAGATTACTCAGAATAACAGTCTCTAAACATGTAATAATTTCTCGTGGTTGAGGTTGCAACTAGGGCAATAGGGTCGTGTAAGAAGTAGTTGTGGCTTCTTCACTTCCTCACCATGTTCATGATTATATGTATCATGACAAGTTTATTAAACTATATCTATCAGAAGTTTGTAAAAGTCTTTCACCTTTTTTTTTTTTTTTTTTCTGTTGCTTGTGGTACAGTTACGGAGTACGTACATTCCACATAGTTGTGAGCACTTGATAAAGGGGGCAAAATTAATCACGAAAAGTTCATCATGCATCTAGATATGATTCTAATTTACATTTTACATCACCAACTTTTGTGTTTGAAGGAATCATATGAAAGCACAGTTTGTGGTGCAGCTTGAACTGTGTGTTGCCCCATTACATGAGGCGATTGTTTCTGAAGCCGGAGTGTGGAATATTGAATGTAACAGCAAAAATGCGTTTTTCATCATGAAAGCATTTATACTGGATTCTGTTGTTATCTATCTGATATTAGATTTCTTCCAGTGTGGTCAAGAAAACAGAAGATGATTAACTTATTACAGAGTGATCTTTGGCCCTTGTATTACTGTGCTTGTATATTTATCTTGATTTGGATAATTTACTTATAATAGTTTTATTTTATTTTATTTGTCAGAAGGGGCCTCGGATGCAAGAAAATGACCATTTCCTGTGTAAGATGACAAATCAGTTTCTTTAACTTGTCATTTCAATTAGAAACAGATTATTTAATCTTATTATAAGTGATTTGCAAACAAGCTTTCATTGTCAATTTAACTTTACATCCCTTTATATTTTGATTACTAGATTATTTAATGATTTTTCTTTTTTTAAATTTGAGGGTGAACTAAGAGTGATATATATAAACAGAGGTCTTCAAAATTTAACCAATAAAAAATTAACTACAAATCAATTAAAACCAATTTTAATAGAACAATTTACTTTTATTTTTGTTTGCAACCGAAGAAAAAAATCATAGTTTTTATTATTTCTAAATATAATATATATTATATATTTTGAGTTAATTAACAACATAAAACGATTCCCAATTTTTTGTACTTTGATTGTATTGCACTTTAAATGTATTTATATTTATTAAACTATTATAATAATTTTTAATGAAAATTTTAAATATACGATTATGTAATTTATTCATGAATGTTATGTCAAGTTTAAATTATGAATATGATAACAATTAAAAAATTATAACAAATTTTTTTATTTGACAGTTTTTATTATGTAATGTTTAACATTTTTTGTCAATTTAAAAAAAAATCCAAAGTATATGATAAGTGTTTAATATAACTTTTGTATTGAATTAAAATCAAACCAACTAAAACATATATATATATATATATATATATATATATATATATATATATATATATATATATATATATATATATAAATTTACTAAAACACGTATTGATATATAAACTGGAAAAAAATGATGTAATGGTATTTATTTCTTAAAACGATTTATATTGATTTTCAAAGAAAAGATTATTCAATCCCTCAAAAATTTATTCCCGTGATAGATTGACATCTTAGAATTTAGTTTCATTTTAAGCCGTTTTTAACTTTTATTTTATTTTTTTTTATCACGCATAGAAACTTCAATTTCATCTTAATTCATGGTCAATGTCCCTATTTACCAATATTATTGGTTGGAACAAGTCTTTTAATGAAGTGATAAAGTTTGATTTATAATAATGTTAAACTAAAAATGTTATAGAAAATAAATACTCATTTCATAGTTAAAAAAAAAACCATTTACAAAATCTCTTATTTTTATGATAATTAATCCCTTATTTTTATAAAAAAAAATAGCCTCTCTCTCTCTCTCTCTCTCTCTCTCTATATATATATATATATATATATAT
>Ga0209700_104391_pt1 | contig 25465 bp, 16 predicted proteins | sample SiratroredBW_FD_187528 | JGI IMG/M metagenome (GOLD analysis project Ga0209700, IMG submission 187528) | Root nodule microbial communities of legume samples collected from California, USA - Siratro red BW (SPAdes) (version 2) | ecosystem: Host-associated > Plants > Roots > Nodule | place: USA...
TTACCTCCCATGAAGTGACATCCTCCACTTGTACTTTTTCTTTCTACCTTGTCTCCTGCATAATCTACATCACTATATCCCTGCAATTTAAAATTTTCTCTTCGCTTGTAGCAAAGACCAAGATTAACAGTTCCTTTTAAATATCTAAAAATTATTTTTGTGGCAGAAAGATGTACTTCCCTTGGATCCGCCTGAAATCTTGTACAAAGACAAACACTGAACATGATATCAGGTCTTGAAGCAGTGAGATATAAAAGAGATCCTATCATCTGTCTATATTCATTAATATTAACTGGATTAGACTCTTTATCCAAACCTAGTGATGTTGTAGTATGCATAGGTGTGCTCATAGGTTTGGCTTCATCTAACTTGAATCTTTTAAGTAGTTCTCTGACATACTTTGATTGGTGTATAAATGTCTTATCCTCTGTTTGCTTGATTTGAAGTCCAAGAAAAAATTTGAGTTCTCCTATCATGCTCATTTCAAATTCTTTCTGCATTAAGCTTGAAAAATCCTTGCAAAGAATTTCATTAGTAGCACTAAATATAATATCATCAACATAAATTTGCACCATAATAAATTCATTTGAATAATCTTTACGGAATAGAGCAGTGTCCACTTTTCCTCTTTGAAAACCATTTTCTAAAAGAAAAGAACTTAGATGCTCATAATGCTCTAGGAGTTTGTTTGAGACCGTACAAAGCCTTATTTAATTTGCAAACATGTTGTGGAAAGTCAACACTCTCAAACCCAGGGGGTTGGTTGTTCCACATAGACTTCTTCTTTAATGAATCCATTAAGGAATTCACTTTTAACATCCATTTAAAATAATTTAATGTTATTATAAGTAGCAAAAGCAAGCAAAATAAGTATGGCTTCTAAACGGGCAACATGTGCATAAGTTTCAGTAAAGTCAATACCTTCTTGTTGGGAGTAACCTTTGGCCACGAGTCTAGCCTTGTTTCTAACAACCTTACCTTGTTCATCAAGTTTGTTTCTGAATACCCATTTTACTCCTATCACAACTTTGTTTGTGGGTGGTTCTACTAGCATCCAAACCTCATTTTTCTTAAATTGATCTAGTTCTTCTCGCATTGCTTCTATCCAACTTTCGTCTTCTAGTGTCTCATTTACATTCTTTGGTTCAATTTGTGAAATCATAGCTATCTGATCTTTGACTTTTGATCGTGTAGTAACTCCTTCATTAGGATCACCAATTATGGCTTTAGCTGGATGATTTTTAATCAAAGTGGAATTCCTTCTTGTAGGTTCTCTTTTCTCTTCCTTTGGTGCGTCCAAAGCTCTTAATGGATTGTTTAATGTTTGACTAGTTGATGCTGGAAGATTTTCCTGTAGTTCCTGCAAATTAAAATCAAGAAAATTGTCCTACTCTGATAAACTTTTATCAGGCTTGAAGTCATTAAATCTCACATGAATAGATTCCTCCACCAGAGACGTTCTAGAGTTATATACTCTATATGCCTTAGATGATTCTGAATATCCAAGTAAGATTCCTTCATCACTTTTAGATTCAAATTTTCCAAGACTATCTTTATTATTCAGAATGAAACATTGTACTCCAAAAGGATGGAAATAAGATATATTGGGTTTTTTATTTTTCCACAATTCATAGGGAGTCTTTTTGATCAAGGGTCTTATGTAAATTCTGTTTTGTAAATAACAAGCAGTATTAATTGCTTCTGCCCAGAAGTGTTTAGGAGTGGAGTTAGCATTAAGCATCGTCCGAGCCATTTCTTGTAAAGATCTATTCTTCCTCTCAACAACACCATTTTGTTGTGGTGTCCTTGGAGTAGAAAAGTTATGGTTAATACCATTGTTTTCGCAGAAGACTCAAAAGTTTTCATTTTCAAATTCTCTTCCATGATCACTTCTGATAGCTACAAATGATATGCCTTTCTCATTTTGGACTTGTTTTAAAAATTTACAAAAGACTTTGAAAGACTCATCCTTGTGATTAAAAAATTTAAGCCATGTCCATCTTGAATAATCATTAACAATAAGAAGACCATATCTTTTGCCACTAATAGACGTAGTTCTAGTGGGTCCAAAAAGATCTAAGTGTATCAATTCAAGAGGTCTTTGAGTGGAAACTTCATCCTTACTTTTAAAAGAGCTTTTGACTTGTTTCCCCTTGACACATGACTCACAAAGAAGGTTGCCTTTGAATGACATATTTGGCAAACCTCTCACGAGGCTATATTTTTGTAGCTTTGAGAGTAACTCTAGGCTAGTATGGCCACACTTCCTGTGTCATAGCCAATTATCTTCTTTTAGGGTCATGAGACAAGAAACCTTTTGATCTGACAACTCAAACATGTCTAGTTTATAAAGATTGCCACGTCTATTTCGCACAAATAATCTAGTTCTGTTACTATTATTGACTATACATTGATCTCGATTAAAAACAACACTATTCCCACTATCACACAACTGGCTTATGCTAAGTAGGTTGTGTTTGAGACCGTCTACAAGTAAAACATTATTAATAGACATAGTAGGTTTCAGACTTACCGTTCCACCACCAATCACCCTACCATGTTGATTTCCTCCAAAAATTACCTTCCCTCCTTTCTTCATTTGGAGGTCTTGGAATATAGACCTTTCGTCTATCATGTGTCGTGAGCATCCACTGTCTAGGTACCATGATAGGTGTTGTCTTACTTGAGTTGAGCATATCTGCAAGAGGAATTATTTTGTTTTTAGGTACCCATATGGCTTTGGTTCCTTTCCGGTTAGTTTTCCTCAAAGGTTTGTTTTTGAAGGTCCCTGCAGGAATATTAGTAGATAATCTAGAATGACTTGATGAAGTACTAGTAGATGCATTATTTTGTTCACAACCTATTCCTTTCTTATCATGAGACTTCCTAGAACTTTTTATTAACATGTTTATAGATTTTTCATTTGTAATTGAATGAGATAAAACTTTTCTAAGAGCCAAATTTTCAGTTATAATATCATCATTGTTTGTCTCATTTGATTCAATAGGCCTTTTTCCTAATTTTTCTCTAATTAACACAAGTTCTTTTTCCATGTTTTTAAGATTTGTGTTTTGAACTGCAAGGTCCCTTTTAAGGTTCCTATTTTCATTACACAATCTTTCTTTTTCTTGGAGAAGCTATGTGTTTTCTTGAGAAATATCATTTAGACTAGCTTTCTCTTGTTGCATTAAAATAATTTCTTTGCAAACATTTTTATAATTTCTTTTCATGGTTTTATATATAGATGTAATCATACCATTATTAGATATTGCTTCTTGATAAGCTAAACGTAAACTATCAATATCAGTAAAATCTACCTCATTATCTGAGTCCTCTGACATTGTGTTATCTGACTCATCAGCCATGAGACCTATGTTTGACTCCTCATCAGTATCAGAACTAGATGAGTCCAAATCCTCCCAGGTTGACATGAGGCTCTTTTTCTTTTTAGAGAATTTCTTCTTTTCTTTCTCCTCTTTCTCTTCAACCCGATCAGGACGTTCTGATCTTAAGTGTCATGGTTTCTTGCATCCATAGCATATAATTTTGTCTTTGATTTCTTTTCCTTCTTTGGATTTGAACCTCCTGCTTTTGTAGTTTCCTCTCTTTTTGACTAGACGTCTCAGCTTGTTGGTTAGCAACAAGATCTCATCATCTTCATTAGAATCTGATTCTTCTTCAGAGATATCATCAATAACTTCTAGGGCTTTGGATGAGACATTCTTTACATTTTTCTGAGATGATTTCAAAGTCAAACTCTTCCCTTTTGTTGAACCTGCATCATTCTGTATAACCTACTCATATATAGTAAGAATACCTACCAATTCCTCCAGGGGCATGGCCTCAAGATCTTTAGAAGTTCTGAGAGCAGTTTCTTGAGCTCTCCATTTAGCAAGTAAAATTTTGAGAATTTTATCATTGATTTCATATTGACTAACAGTTGACCCCAAGGATCTTAGACTGTTTAGGATAACTTGCAAACGAGAAACCATAGATTGTATAGATTCATGATCTTCTATAGCAAACATTTTATATTGACGTTTAAGCATAGTCAATTTATTTCTTTTTAGCTCTTTTGAACCTTCATATGTGAGAGCAAGTGTATCCCACATCTCCTTAGCACTGACCATGGCATGTACCTTTAACATCTCTTCCTCGGATAAAGCACACATTATAAGGTGCCTAGCTTTAGCATTATTTTGACAAATGTGTTTTTCCTCCTCAGTCATAGATTCAAAAGGAAGCAGTTCTCCTGATTTATCAATCAATGTAGGTATGTCATTTTTAATAATATTAATTAACTCCATACCGTTATATTGGATAAAGTCAATCATCCACATCTTCCAAAGCTCATAATTTTGGCCCTTGAACAAGGATGGTCGACCCACGTGTAGCCCGTCTCCTTCTATTGAGTTCCTGTAGGATCGTGCCTCAAGTCCTGTGAAGAACTAACCCCTAAGGTTAGCTCTGATACCAACTGTAGGAACAATTAGCTCCAGAAGGGGGGTAGAATGGAGCCTGAACTCAATTCGCTATAAATAGAAACCACCAACCAAGGCAAAAATATATAAGCACAGATAAAGCAGTTTTATACTGGTTCACCCTAATCTCTTGGGCTACGTCTAGTTCTCCCTTAAACAAATTGTTCAAGAGGTTCCACTATTTAGCAAATAGTTACAACGAGTACACAAACCTCTCTAGGTTACAATGACTACACAAACCTCTCCAGGTTATCACGAGTACACAAACCTCTCCAAGTTATATCAGTCTCAATCTCCCCCTGAGATCAAGACCACTCAAGAAATAAATAAACACTCTCAAAAGAGAGAACAATGAAAGCTCACAAGGGTTTACTTCACAATAGTGAAGAATTACACAATGGTTTCACACAACCCAAACTCTATATGCGCTCAATAACAAATTGATAATAGACACTCAATATATTTTCTTTAAATGTATTGTATGATGTTTTTCTATTTTTGCTTCTCCTTGTTTTGTAACTTGAAATTGCTCCTTTATATGTAGTTTTTTAGAAACTAGCTGTTCGGATGCTTGAACAGAGCAATCTTGACTTTCTGATGTATGGAGCTCAAACTGGAAATGTTTCTCTAATTTTCATACTACATTAAACTTGATTAAGTCTTTATTGGAAATAATTTAAAATAACATACAGAAATTATATCTGGAATACTCATCAATAATTTGAATAATTTCTATTATGAACAGATTTGAACGTTAATGCACATCATGATATAAAATCAATTAATCACGTCTAAATACTCCATAATATTTTGAATAATTTTCATTATGAACAAATTTGAACATTAAAGCACAATATGATATAAATTCAATTAATCACATTTAAATACTTCATAATAATTTGAATAATTTCTATTATAAACAAATTTGAACGTTAAAGCACATAATACTATAAAATCAATTTAAATCAAATTAATAACATAAAAGTAAAAAATAGAAAACTTATCTCTTCATGAATCATGTGACTCCTACTTTAATAATAATAATGTTAACTGCATAAGGTATATAATTCATCAAATATAAATGTATACTTGAGTTTTGTTATCATCAAAACTTTATCAAATTATTTGATCCTATAAAGGGACTTTGGACTGTCTAATGTTCAGCAAACTATTATAATAATAATAATAATAATAATAATAAAAATAATAATAATAGTAATTCTTAATAATAATATCCCAAATATTTATAATATAATTGAAAATAGTATAAAAAATATTAATAATATTAAAACTATTTTTCATATAAATATAAATAATATTGATAATAATATAGTAATATTAAAAATATTATTAATCTAAATATAAATAATATGAATAGAAGTATTAATAATATTCCATATATTAAAAAACATATAATAATGTTAATATAAATAATAATAGTAATAATAATAATAATAATGTTATCAATAACATTAATAATATTTTGTGTATAAATATTAATAATATTAAAAACTTTAAAATATTAAACACAAAATTAATAATTTGAAAAAAAAATAATACTGATAATAATGATAATTAGAATTATAATAATATTATAACTAACAATATTAGAAATAATAATATTAGCAATAATAATAATAATATTAATATTAATAGTAATAATGATAAATATAATATTAATGATAATATTATTAATAATACCAATGATAATAATAATAGTAATACAAATTTAATAATAATAATAATAGTAATAAAAGTGTTAAAAATACCAATAATATTAGTTATAATATTAATAATATCAATAAAAATATTAATATTATTAATAATATTTACCTTTACTAATGTTATTATTAATAAATCAATATGAACATCATTAATAAGTGATAATAGTAGTTTTATCCATAAATATAAGTTCTTAAGTATTACCCACGGACCTAGATCCGTAGGTATTACCCACGAACATAAGTCTGTAGGTATTACCTACGGAAATAGTTCGTGGGTAATACCTATAGACCAATATCAGTGGGTAATACTAACGGATCTGTGTCTGTGGGTAATATCTACGAATCTATGTCCGTGGGTAATACCTACGGACTTAAATCCGTGGGTAATCCCTACAGATACAGATCCGTAGGTAATAATCCATGGGTAATGCTAAATTTACCTATGGACACAAATCCGTGGGTAAATTGAGTTTTTCTTGTAGTGTAAACCTCTTCAGGTTATCACGAGTACACAAACCTCTCCAGATTATACCAGTCCCAATCTCCCCCTAAGATCAAGACCGCTCAAGATTTAAAGAAACACTCTCAAAAGAGAGAACAATGAAAACTCACGAGGGTTTACTTCACAATGGTGAAGAATTACACAATAGTTTCACACAACCCAAACTCTATATGCTCTCAATAGCGAATTGACAAAGGACACTCAATATATTTTCTTCAAATGTATTGTATGATGTTTTTCTCTTTTTGCTTCTCCTTGTTGTGTAACTTGAAATTGCTCCTCTATATGTAGTTTTTTAGAAACTAGCCGTTGGGATGCTTGAACAGAGCAATCTTGACTTTCTGATGTATAGAGCTCAAACTGGAAATGTTTTTCTAATATTTTATATTGTATTAAACTTGATTAATTTTGTATCAAAAATAATTTAAAATAACATAGAGAAATTATATTTGAGATACTCATCAATAATTTGAATAATTTCCATTATGAACAGATCTGAACATTAAAGCACAATATGATATAAAATCAAGTAATCATATTTAAATATTTCATAATAATTTGAATAATTTCCATTATGAACAAATCTGAACATTAAAGCACAATATGATATAAAATCAATTTAAATCAAATCAATAACACATAAAAGTAAATAGTAAGAAAACTTATCTCTTTATAGACCATGTGTCTCCTGCTTTAATAATAATAATGTTAATTGCGCAATGTATATAAGTCATCAAATATGAATGTATACTTGAGTTTTGTTATCAGCAAAACTTTATCAAATGATTTGACCCTCTAAAGGGACTTTGGACCGTCTAATGTTCAATAATTAACACCTGATTCAATTGTTAAAATTGGTTTTTTCAATCAAAAAGCATGTTAAGATGAATTATACAAGCATTCCAGAAAATACAGTTGATTAAAATTCAGTTTCAGTTAACTATTTCCCATGTCAGAATCAGGTTTTAAGTGTTGTCCAGAAAAACAATCGACTATTTGTCAATTTTAAAAAGTTGGTTATACTAGAAATTCAATTTTGCAATGTAATAGGCACAAGAATGTAATTGTAGCAAGATAAAAGAGATCATAGAAGGAATTTTATACTGGTTAACTCTTCCTCAAGAGCTACATCCAGTAATTTGCAAAACTATGCAAAGATTTCACTAAAAACACTAAGTTTACAATCAAATACACAACAAAGACTTAATCTTGAACCCTACAAGATTGATCTAACACTTGCGTAGAAACCTACTACATAAGATGCAAAACCCTACTACAAAATGCAGAACCCTACTATAGTGTATTATGCAAACTTACAACAAAAGCTAAATTTCAATGAATTACCACACAAATTACACTCAAACACCCTATTCAAGTATAATGCAAACTAAATATCAATGAAATTCGAATTGTAACCAAATAAGAACACAATACAACAACAAAACCGATTTCAAGACAACAATAACCACTTATCTATAGTGAGAACAAGCTGCAAAATGGTCCTTCACATCAAATGCAAGCAAAGATCCACTTAAGAATGCAACTCAAGGATGATCTTGATCCAATTTTCATCAACCTCCCAAATCTTGAAGTATTCTCTCCAAGGAACTCTCAAGTGAATGTTTAGAACAATTTTGTAAACTTAGAAAATTTATTTCATGCCCTGAAAACTGCAGCCCACAATGTTTCATACAAAAGCTTGCACTCTTAAGTAAAATCAATCGATTGTATTTGAAAAACAATCGGTTGATTTTACATCAGCACAAAAACAGTCAATTGTTTTCCATAAACAGTTGGTTGTTTTTGTTCAGTAGTAGAGTTTTTCATAAAACAAGCTTCGAAATTGATTTTTCACTTGAGCAAATTGGAGTTCCTTGCATGCAAATGATATACTGATATAAAACAAATGCAAACTACAACTTAAGACTCTTTAAACTACCTAAACCAAAACTCCAAACCATATCTTCATCAAATCTTCCAAAGCTTCATAGGATTGCTTCATCAAATCTCCAATCCAAGGGATGTATCCAACACAAACCTAACCTTACAAGTCAGTTTTGTAAGATTGAGTTAGACTTAAATTCCACTTCTTAATATATATTTAGAGGAATAACAAATTTCATTTGTGAATAGATGTTTTAAGGTCATTGGACGATATTGAAACCAACAGGCAAAACAAAAAATCGTGTATACGGTGGTAGTTATTTTTGTATACAATGTCAGTATAAACATCATTGTATATGTGTCTAGCAATTCTGCATACTGCCATAGATCTGGGTGCCACAAAATATAATATGGCGTTCTTACGCGAAACGTGTAGCATCTTCTATTTAACAACTTGTATAAAGTGATATTTGTAAGCATGTGAATAATGTTAGTTAAAATTGTTGTAATTATTTTAATTGACAAAAAAATTTCATCACAGATCATGCTGCATGTAAACGTTGGTATTTATGTATTAATATGACGTTTATAATGATCATTATTATAATAAATTGTGAAATATAATACATTAGTTGGAACTGTTGTAATTTAAATATTAGATAAACTAAATATATCCACCAGTTTTTCATCTCATAATTTAATTAAACATGTCTTCGTAATTACTAATAAGATAATTAAACAATACACTACAAGAAAAATTGATTTTAGACACCAATTTATTGGTCTCTATAATGATAAAAATAGTCACTTACTTAACTAGAAACTAATTTAGAATATAATAGTATAAGTGACTAAAACTTTGGTAGCTAATATTAGATACCAATTATTTTGACTTAATTGGTCACTAAATTCAATCATTACTTTTATTTTGTAATTATTTAACAACCAAAACCTAATTTGGTGGTTATTTTGGTCACAGTTAGCAATCATTTTATTTGGTAACTAAAATTAACGTCTAAATAGTTTTTTTTTTCTTGTAGTGAAGGTTCACATTGTTCAAAACCATATTAAATTTATAGGATAACTTAAATTGTCCAAACACTATTACAAGATAGCTATTAGAAGACATTATTTCAAGTCAACTTCATTAATTAGTCTTGTTTGCTCACTTGACCCTACAACTTGATTTGGTGATGAAGCACCACTTTCAACATTTGATGCCTAAAAGAAATAAATAAAAGTTGTAAGTTATTCATTTTCAATGTTTATAAAATAAATAAAGACAACAATATTATAATTGCAGCAAAATGTTCTAGAGTGTCCGGTCTAGAATTAATATATGAATTTGTTCCTTCATAGTTGCAAGCTCAATTTCCATCTTGACTACCTTGTCTTCAATATTTGGTGAAGTTGCACTAGGGGAAGTGTTAGCACCAAGGCTAAGCATGTGATTTGATGAAGTCAATATTGTGAGCACCAAGGCTTAGCATGTGAAGCTGATGAAGACTGCCTCATGAAGAATCTGTTGAAACCAACCTGGACCAGAATTGTTCAAGTGAAGACTTTGTGCCAACATGAAGATGGTTGGGTGATTAGGTCTTAGTCCTTAGTTGGGTTTGTGTGTTGGTGATTGGCTTAGTCCTTAATCACTAGTGGCATGGTTCATCACTTCTGAGGTGCTAAAAAGATTGACAAATATTTTTTATTAAAATTGTTTTTAATAAAAATAACCCAAAATGTTTTTGCTGGAAAAAGGTTTTTCAATCGATTGAATTTCTAAAACAGTCGATTGAATGTGACAGTTATTTCTGTTACAACTAAAATACAGTTATTGTTGTTACAACTGAAACCTTTGACTGGGTCAAACTAACGGTCAAATTCAATCGATTGAATGGTTTGTTCAATTAATTGAATTGTGACAGCTAAGCTATTTTTAAAACTGATTTGGGTATTTAAAGGAATAAGAATCACCACTTTCAGAATTATCAAAACAAAAACTTTCGAAAAGCATTCCTTGAGATTTTCTAAGAGAGATATTGCCTCTTTTGTGCGATCATCATTTTTGCAAACCTTTTCAAATCAAGAAACCTCCAAGAACGTGAATCTTTAAAACATCCTTGAAGTAAGGTTCTTGCTATTTTGGTTCTGGACCAAAGCTAAGTCTTCTACACCTGATCTTCATTCTGTGTAATCTGTTTTGTGTATAAGTACTCTGTAATCTTTTCTGATCCTGTTGATCTGTAATCTGTTTGTTGTTTTCAATTACTAGGTTTGTAATTGAGTTGGTGCAGTGGGTTCTGCACTGGTCTCGCATCTGCTGAGGGATTCAGTAGAGGGTGAGTACTGCTGGGAGCAGTGTTGCTTGCGGACTGCAAGTGTTGTGGTGCAGTGGGTTTCTGCACTGGTTACACACTAGTTGAGAGGTTCAGTCAGGTGTGGGTTTACTACTGGGAGCAAGGGTTGTAAACTGATCTTGTGATCTGTTTTAGTGGAAATCTTTGCTAGTTTGCAAAGGACTGGACGTAGCCCTTGAGGAAGGGTGAACCAGGATAAAAATTCCATGTTCTTGCTTTTCTCCCCACTCTTCTTGATTGCTTTTATTCACTGCTGCCATCACTTAATCTGACTGAATTAAAATTTGTTCATACTGTTGATCATACTCTGAACATCTACTTTCATAATCAACTGTGATTCTGGATTGTGTTTGATTTACTGGATTGTGTTTTAAACATCTTAAATCTAGATTAACACATTTATACATTGTAAACTGTTTTCTGGGTTTAACTGATTTCTGGGTTTATCTCTGATATTTTCCGCTGTGCACAATCGATTGTTTACCTGACAGTCCAGAATTACATAGTCAATCGATTGAATAAAGAATTTTCATTCCCTACTTCAAGAACAAATCAGATTTGCGAAAAGTTTTTGAAAGTTCAATTCACCCGCCCTCTTGAACTCGGTTTAAACCTTATTTTACAGGAAGCATAGTTCATACCATTCAACTTTGTTGTGGATCTCTTAAAAATGAAGCTATCAGAAGCTCCATATGAATCATCTAACCTAATCTGGATGCTCCTTACCATATATGACACCAATTGGATGAGTAAAAAATTTTGTGAAATGATTACCAGCTTTAAAGACAACACCTCGCTTTTTCTCATAATTGAATAGGAACACACGAAGAACTTTTTTATTTGATCTGATAAAATCAAAATTCATTTACAACTGTCATATTCAAATTAGTTCAACTTCAAAATCAATGAAGGAAAAGATGTGGCGGGTGGAGGCAACTAGTGATCAAGAAATCAAGACACCTATGTCTCTCCAACATCCTGTAAAACAAGTTTTGGCCGAGTTCAAGAGGGGGTGAATTGAACTATTAAACATTTTTTGCAAATATACCTTTGTAAAATGAAGAATGAAAATTCTTTAATGAAACTATTGAAAGATGATATTATGAAGTGTACAGTAACAGTTCTATACATTCTAGAATCAAAACAATCAATAAAATCTTACACTAAAATGATTTAACCAGATACAGAAACAATAAACTGAAATCAAAAATCAATTTTGTAAACCCAGAAAACAGTTTAACTAAATCTGGAAAGAGTGTACTGAAAGCAAGTCAAGAATCCAATTTCGAATACTTCAGATAATCAGTAAAAGAAGTTTATTATAAATTAATTATCCAACACTACAAATAAGATTTAATTTGTAAATCCTGAAATAATAAAGATTTCAAGAAAAAACTTCTTTTCTGGAAAAATTAAACTGATGAATAGTAATTCTAGTAAACTAGAAACACTAATCAAATTCAAGAATAGATTCAGTAAAATGTTTTTGAAGAATTTATAGTTTCGGGGAAAATAAAAAATTCAATAAAAGATTAAACAGTCAATAAAATGTGATGAACAGTGAATTTCACAAGCAAGAATAAAAACAAGAAATGTTCAAGAAGAAAGCAAGAAAGATCAAGAACACAAGATTTTATCCTAGTTCACCCTCCTCAAGGTCTACATCCAGTCATTTGCCAACAAGCAAAGATTTCCACTAATCAAGATTACCAAGATCATTTTTCAACAATACAAGCACTTGGAACCAACAAGAACACATTGTTCCTAGCAGTAACCAACCTACTGAACCCTTCAGCAAGTCAAATACAATACAAACTTCACTACACCCAGCAGTAAACAACCTACTGAACCCCTCAGCAAGTTAAACACAATACAGAATCCACTACACCAACCAAATTACAACACCCTATGTAATTTGCAACCACTCACTTTACAATACAAAGAAAGATCAATATCATTACAACACAAAAGTACTTCTATACTCAGCATATTACAAATGTATTATAGAATCAGTATAGAAGACTTAGCTTTGATTCAGAATCAGTTTGCACTAAATCCACTTATGATCGAGCTCCAAGATTCAAGTTTTTGATGTTTTGTTAATAAAAAACCAATGTCAAACTTTGTTCTCACATTAAGGGCGCTTTTTCTCACTTGGAAAATCACAAACTTAGTCACTTAGAATGTTTTTCGTGTTTATTTCAAATTGTGTTCCACCCTTATATAGACAATTGATTTATAACAGACAAAAAATTCAATCAATTGTTTTAATCATTCAATCGATTATTTTTCTATAACACATAAAAAATCCAGCAAGTTCAATAATGAAAACACGGTTTACTGGTTTTAATTCTAAAAATACCTTTTCAAAAATTATTTAATCATTATGAATCTTTTGAGCTCTTCTTAAGTGTACAAGTTATGCAGAATGATTTTGAATCAAAAACCATACTCACACACACACAACCTAAGTTCTAGACCAAAACTCCCACTAGACTTCATGAAGTCTTCAAGTAATCTACTCATAAGCTATGGTCCAAGAACTTCATCATGTTGTTGACTTCATCAAATCCTTTAGCAACTCTTGGGGCTAACACATCCTACCAAATCAAATACAACAACAAATTTAATTCTGAATAGGCATAAAAAATATTAACCCGAGATGTTCATAAAATTAGAACGATGATCATGACATTTAGAACGATGCTACTAATATTCACGACAAGACCTTCAAGAACTTGTACTTACGTTAAGGTAACAACCAGAGGTAGACCTTCTGGCACTACAACAACCACAATTGTGACTTGGAATATAGTTCTTAAAATCAAAAAAGAAAAGTTAAATGTGTAAAATATTTCAAAACTCGCACTTAGTGCAACGATAAAAGTTTTGATGACCCATCTACTACATTGCTGACACTATTATTTCCAACAACAAATTCAACTTTTCCATCTACATATTGGTATATGGTCAAAAAAGTATCTACAATTTCATAGTCAAAATATAGAATTTCAAAAAGGTACAAAAAACCTATTTCCTCAAATATCACTAAGCATGATTAACACAATAGTAGTTTACGCACTATTGCATAAAGAAGATAAACACCGATTAACGACAATCAAGATGATAAAAATTCAACCAAAATACTGTTCAAAGCATCAAATTCATAACATTAAAAGACACATGTAAATTATTATAATTAATAATTGAAATTATTAATTATTATAGACACAATTTATTATTTCAAATGCCAAAAAAATAGCATTAAGTTATCTAATTCAAAATATTTTAATTTATTGAAAGTATATGAACAATATAATACAAGGGAATGGATCTCTTACAAAAAAAACTAGTTTTAGTGACATAAATATTCATCACTATAAATTATAAAAATGTCATTATTAACATCTTGTGACAATAATTGAATTGACACTAGTACTCTTGTCACTGTTACAGTAGTGACAATAATTTTAGATGTTACTAAAATTAAGTCTTATTGAGACAAATAAAATTGTCACTAATAATTTTATGTAATAGTGACAATAATAAAATATTACAAATATAAAATACATTTGTGACAATAATAAAATATCACAAATAAATTAATTATTATTATTATTATTAATTTATCATAATTAATAGTATTTTATTATCAAAATTTATATAATTATTAGCTATAAATTGTTTCTAACTATTAATATTTTATCATTGTTATTAAAAATTATGACAATTTGTAATAAATATCATATCATGATTAATAAGCAAACTATATTTAAAATTTCAAAATATATATTAATTAAATAAATAAACATAAGATATAAATATAAAATATTCATTACATTTAAAAATACAAAAAAAAATATACAACAACAACCTATAATAGAGCTACAACAACAATATGCCTCCATCACAATACAAACTGACACTACAAGAAGGCTAATATATACTAAACCTTCTGATAGAAATTGACTTTAGAACTACTCTAATGTGTTACATAATTCACCATACAAGTAATCCTATTCTACACTATAAAACCATCTTTCATGTAGTCTTTTGTATGATATCCAAATGTGCCATGTGTAAGACATCTAAAGGGGAAACACCAATACCATTTGTCAACACTCAATGATAAAATAAAAATATTTTATTTTTTGGTTTAAATTTTCAAATAAAAATTGGAAAAGAAAAAAGAAAAGAGATAAATAAATAAATAAAAATTAGAAAATGATAAAAAAATAAATAAAAAGAAAAATAAAATAAAATAATTATAATAATAAGAGAATAATAATAAAAAAATGTAAGACAATAATAATAAATGGAGAAGGAGAAACCAAAAAGAGAGGGAAAAATTTGAAAGAGATAGTGCTGCAAAAAGAAAGGGAGAACAAAAATTTAAATGCAATGACAAATGGTAGACACACATTGGCTGAAGGCACTATTCATGCTTCTCACACATGCATGCATAAGGAGTAGTTCTAGGAGCAATAGTTAGCAGGTCATTTAGAATGATTTTGGTGCCTAAACACACTACACTGACTCTTTATGGGCTTGGGCCGCCGAAGGATGATCGGCAAACTACCGGTGACCGGTTCTCACGTTCAAAAATTGGCTATATAAGGGGCTCACGTGTTGTACCTCACACATTCATTTTGCGATTTGCTTGCATCTCTGAATTCCTAGGGCATTAGAGAGTCAGAGAGAGAGAGAGCAATGGGAAGAGAGAAAGAGTGCTTGAAACGTCGGAAAACACCAAACCGAAAAACACTCGAGTCTCGCCGGAGTAGTGGCGGACCTTCAACAAAGCTTGGTTTTTGTACTTTAAGAGGTGCGTATCTTCATTCTCGTTTCATTTCCATATCATTTGTGATTTGTCTCTTCCTGTAAACACCTTATTTTGCATCATCAAAGCTTATTTTGTTCTCCATGTATGATGCATATCTTTGCCTGCGAATCATTGCACGAGCATGAGAAGAAGGTGACTAACCTTTCCCAACCTCTGGACTAGCAATTTGAGATCGCCAGAAAATCGCTCCGGCGAGGCTGCATTTTTTCATTTTTCTTCTTCATCTTACATTTAAATAACTCCAAATCACTTGATGCACCTTGTAGGAGTATGAATAAATGAAAATATAGAGGTTTAATGTGTAGATCAATTGAAACCAAATTTAAAGTGTTCTTGTGCATGAGATGTGTGAATGAGTGAGAGAGAAAGTGAGCATATGTTGTTTCTGTGCCTGTACATGACTCTTGTGCATAGCCTAAGATTTGTACATGATGATTCAATGAAAATATAACCATCACAGTAAACCAAACACGTAAAATCGATTTTAAAAATTAATAAACTCATTGAGGCATTTTGTCGAGCACCTAGTGTGCTTGACTTTGTCCAGTGACTCAACTTTGGAGTGAATTTGTGAGCATTTGGTGAACCTGTGAGAGTGGTGGAGGAGTGTGTTGGAAAGATCTCTTAGATATCTTTTCAATGACATATTACATGACCATTTATGATAACCATAAGTGCTCCAAATCTAACCCCTAAATTCGGGTTTCACCATTAATCTTATTTCTTGGCACATAAAATAACATAAGTGGAGCATGGACACTACTTTGAGGCTTTTGTTCTCAAAATCCTTGAATCTTTAGACCTCGTGTGAGGGTGCGTTGAAAAGAGCTTGTGGAGCTCTTCAAAGTGGTATATAACTTCGCCATTTATGATAGCTTTAAATCCCTTAAAACTAGCCCCGAAAATCAGGTCTCACCACTATTTTCTAGTGATCTGGTATAGGCAGGGTGCAAGTTGGTAACTAGAACAACTTTGGAGCACTCGTTCTCGACATCCATAAACCTTTAGGAGATGTGTGAGTATGTATTGGAAAGAGCTCATGGAGCGCTTTACAACGATATATGGCAAGGCCATTTATGACACCATTAAGACTCTCAAAATCAACTCCGAAAATCGGGTTTCACCACTGGATTCTTTGTGCCCAATGTTGAAATGCGCAAGTTGGCCACTGGACCAACTTTGAGGATTTATTTCTCAAGTTCCTTTAACTTGTAAGAGCTGTGTGAGCATGCGTTGGAAAGAGCTCTTGGAGCTCTTTAATTTGGTATATGGCTCGTTCATTCATGTGTCCATTTGATACCTCAAATTTCCCTCCATAGTTTGGGTTTTATCATTTTATGCAGCCCCCACATGCTGAATTTTCCAAGTCCCAAACCCTTTGCTTTTGACTCATAAGGCTTGCTTGAGTTAGATGAACCTTCTAGTTGTACGAACACTGCCCAAAGGATGCGTTTGATCTAGCTCATAGCTTGCATCTTGAACAAACCTTCCTCTTTTGGCTTCCCTTTTGCTTTAGTCCAATATAGGTGCAAACTTAATCCATTGACGTGATAGCCCTTGGCACGTATGCTGTCTCTTTAGGGTTCACCTACAGTGGTTAAGAATAAAACTCTCTCTTTCTCCAAAGCTTTGGCTCGTTTCGACTCACAGTGTAGGAAAATGCATGTACGTTGCTACCTTTCAGCACTGAGAGTTTAGCGAACCAAAGTAATAATAACCCGACCATACAACCCCATGTGACCCACATCCGCTAGCATTATGCATGGAGTATTTGCACGATCACTGTCTTCCTTTTGATAAGCCTTTTCTTTACAACCAATGTCTTTTCTTCATAAAAATTTCAAAAAGGCCAAAATCCCCTCACCCACCAATCTAGTAAAAATTAATAAAATAATAGAAAATCATAAAAAACTCCACACCCCTTGTTATAGGAAGAACTACGTATGCCCTGATTTTCTGTTTCATAATAGAAATACGTAGGAGCGAGGTCAAACTTCATCGGGTCCCCCTCAATTTAAATCCTCATTTTTGTCTGTGCTTCTTTCTTTAAATTACGAATTAAAGCATCTAGAAAATCTCTTATTTCTCATTCACATTTCGATTCAAGGTATTGTCTTTAGACAGGCGAAGTGGGGTGCTAATACCATCCCCACTCATAACCGACTCCCTTACCCTTTTCTCTGAACTTGCAGACCCTTTTTTAAATTTCCATAGTTTTCCTTAAAATTATGGTGGTGAATCCATTTGTATTATTCTTTACTTCCTCCATATTACCCAAATTAAAATAAAATATCTTTCTTTTTTGGGATCGTTGTGCGTCGTCAATGAGGTCGCAACACCATCCATTCATCCAACTTGTGTCATGTGTTTGGACCACAACGAACAAAGTATAAGTAATGCCTTGAAGTAGAAGAAAATCCAATATGCACAAGAATGGCATATAAATCACATATCTTCCGTACCTATCAGCATAAAAATGAGTTAGAACACAATTCATTAAGGAAACAAGACAACTCAAACTACACATGTAAAGATATAAAAATGTAAGTTCAGTTATAAAACCACAACTCACATCATTGTTTTGATTACAAATGGTGTAAGGCCGCAAGTCTAACTCCAATGGGAAATCAATATGCTTATCAATCTTCTCAACATGAACCCCATCTGTCTTAAATATCTTTAAATGAAATAAGTTGTTTCTTCATAAACACTTCTTCCTTGCAGTTATCACATCTAAAGTTTGTGTCAATCTTTTCCATCTTAGTAAAAGATTCCAAAAGACTTGGAAGACAATCTACATTATCTATCTCTAAACCCATGTCAATTAATGGAACATAAACGTCATAAGTGTGAGCAGAGCTACAACATTGAAGCTAAAAGACAAAGACAATGAACAAATACATATTACTAATTTAGAAAACAAAGCATTGTTAATCAAAACCAAAATACAAATACCAAAAAGATAATTTATCAAACACGAGACAAATAATGCACTTTACTGTCATACTTTGCTAATGAGACAACCTCCGAATACTTTCTATACAAGATTATCAACATTAGCCATAAAAGATGGATGTAACTCAAATTGTTCAAAAATTTCAAAGGTGAGAGAGTTCTTCCGGAAGCAGCCAAGGAAGGTTCAACCTGGTGACAAAAAGTGCAGATAACATAGAAGCGATCCATATGACCTAAAATTTCCAATTTGAAAATTGAAAACTACACAAGAGAAATGGATACAGACACTCAAACTATAAACATAACAGCAAGGAGCAAACGACTATGAAGGCATTGCTTTACAAATTTCAACCCTACAGATAATCCACTCACTCAATCAGTCAACCATAAAAGTAATGCATAAACAATTGATCATAAGTAACTCCAAAAGTCCCTCAACAACACTGCAGATCACCAAATAAACTATAACTAAACATGTATAAACAACACCAAACTGAGAATTGAAATAAGCACAGTAAGTGTAAAGCATTGCAGAATACCCTGCATGTAGAGGCACAATATGTGTAAAGCATTGCAGAATAGCATTAAGAAAACATGTATTTCCAAGATTCCAAAGCCATGCTTCCTTTTAAAGGAAACATATTATCATCAATATAAAATTTTAGAGAAAAAATCACTAAAAGAATAAAGCCCAAGAAAACAACGACCACAACCATGTTAAAAGGCCCAATTTCCAAACAAATGTTGCACCCATTGAACCCTCGTTCTCGTCTAAGAGTCTGTTCCTTAGGTAGGGATCCATGATTATAACGCCACCGTCGAGATGGCTGAAGACAAAGCCAACAACAAAGTTGAATCATTGTTGAGCTGTCGGAACTGCAAGGCCGTATTAGAATCCTCTTTCGCCCGCAAACACGGGAACCCATTGGAAAAGTAGATTTGCCGACGGGACCTATATGATTGCAAGAACCACCGACTGATTCTAATAGTTTCAAAAAATAAATCCGTTGCAGGAACCTCTAATGGCCACTCTGCGAACTTAGCGAGTGAAGAGTTTGAGAAATATATTGAATTTCACAACTTAGAGTAAAGTTAGGGTTGAAAAGTTTGTGATTTAAATGATGTTGAACAATGACTACAAATGAAGGTGGAGGGTTTTAAACTGGGAAAAATAGGGAGAAATTTGGATTAGAAATCAAACAATCACAGATTAGGGAAGTGGGTTTTGGAGGTTAGAGTTTCGATAGAGAAAGAAGATGAGGAAAGGTGAAAAGCTTTTGAAATGAAAGGGAAAAGGGATTCAATGTTTTGAGAGTTTTGGAACCAAAATAATTTTAATAAAAGTGGCTAAATCTGTAATACTGTGTTGAAGACAAGATATAAGCTAAACTAACAATTTTCTTAATCTTGATACTAATCCTAACTCTCAGTTATTTATGTGTAATAATATAATTAATAATTAACTACCAGTCATAGTATGTTGTGAAATAAAACTAAATGAATTTTAAAAAAATAAAAAATATATACTTTTTCTTAAATAAAAAGCAATAATTTTTTATTTTTTTTGCTATTTACAACTTGTTTCTTTAATGCGCCTCCCCATTTGTTTTTGGGTCATCAAGTTATTTGTTGCTATTTGCTCCTCCTTTTCTTTAATGTGCACCCCCGTTCTTTTTTAGGCCATCAAGTTTTTCTATGTGCACCCCTTTTTCTTTAATGTACACTCCTCTTTATATTTTTTGTGTTCACAAGCCAATTTTTGTTATTTACACCTTTTTCTCTTCCTCCCTATCGTATATAGGGCCTTGGCCCAAATTTTAATTACACTTCTTTTTCCTCATCTCTTCATATTCGACATTAGATGCAATGTTTTAGTTGACCAAAAATTTATTAATAACTAAATTTATTTAATCTAATCTAACTAAATGCATCTAAATTAATTGCACTCTTCAGTTAAACAGAATTGCAGTGTTCAGTTATTTAAATAAATAAAAAAACAGGATGGCTCCAATTCACTTAATGTAGAAAATGCAATGAATCATTGAAAAAATAGTTTAAAAAGGAAAGAGGCCAGTGGCTTGAAGGTTACAACTTACACACAAAAAATAAAATTCACAGAGGGCAATTCACATAGTTTACAATTTTCACACAGAAAGCAAAAAAAAGAAAAAGGATTCACAGAGCAATAAGTTTTGTGAATTCACACAGAGTTATACAGATAATTGTTTCACTGGAAAGAGCAGAAAACATTACATAAAAACCAAAACAAGAGTAAGAAAACAACAATAAAAATGGAGGCTTCAAGAGGTACGTAAAAATTTGATATTATGCGAGCATGTATGTATCTCTGTGTTGATTCCAATTGTTGTGCTTTTGCTGTGTGCTTCATTTATTTCGTCAATTTTTATTCGGTCTTTTCATTCCTAAAAACACAAATACCAAAGCAGTAAGATTCAATTCCTAATAAAACATATTTGAGAAATCAACCAGAAAATAGGGTACCAAGTGTACTAAACTTTGAAATCCAAATTGTCGTGATATTGTGATCATTCGAAAATACCTGTAAATTAGATTGATAAGTAGTTTTCAAAATTATCAAATTTGAATCAATTTGAAAGAAACAAGATACTTTGCAAATAATTTTACCTGAATAGTAGCTAATGCAACTATAATTTTGATTTTGAACTACTCTGAATCCTTTGCTACCCCCGAAACAGATATGTAGTGAAGAATTCCCAATGTGGAAATAGATATTGTTCTTACCGAGATCCGATTTGGTGTCTTGACGAGGTGGGCTATGATGAATGATATAAATAAATCTTTCAATATCTACAAGAGTCTCAAAACAATAAACAAATCTTGTTATGTTTATACACACAAACTTTCATATGATATTTTATTTCAATTCCAAATTACAAAATATATTTTTCAGCACTCTTAAGAATCAACCAATCAAGTCATGGATCTGCATTATAGGCAATAACATTAGAATTAAAATACCAATTCATTGAAAGAAAATATATAAATGTGAAAAATAGAACAATTACATGAGAGTTTAGAAAGATTTAATCTAACCCCAACAACAGAGAATTTAGCTCCTCGTAGACATGAGCGTAGCAAACCTTACAAAAGCATAGTATAATAGGAAGAATCTACAAAAAATCCTAAGAATGCCTTACAAAAGTGATTTATGAGATCCAATAGTCTAAGTTGCCTACCGTCGTGCAAGCAACTATTAAATAAACTCTAAAATTTGACATTCGTGCTCGGCTCAGGTCAGCTATGTCGAGTGCCATTGGATTATGTTGCATATCAAAGCCCTGAATCCCAACCTGCACCAGGTCATGTAGTTTGTATTAGGCACATTTCTCTAACCTTGCAATCGGGTTCTCTTGCATTCGGTCTCAGGTTTGTTAAGTCGAGCTTGGCTTCTTTTGCTCTAATTTTGTCTCCTTTCTCTCACTTCTTCAAGGCTTCATTCCTCCTTTTTCTAATCTGATGTTTTTCTACTTAATTTCAATCAAACTACCATAAGTAATCAAACCCTTTTTCTAACTCTCATAATCAATTATTAACAAAAATCAAATAAAATTGAGAATTAAGCAGATTTTAAATGTGGAGAGAGTGGATTTTTGTCATAAAAATAGGTCAATAAATAAAACTCTATCAAACTCTCCCAAAGTTAAAACTTTGTTTGTCCTTGAGCAAAGGTAACATAGCATAAACGAACAATTATTCCACAATGATATAAAAACTTAGAACCAATTCACCTACCACATCAGAATTCAACCAAGTATGTTTCTCCTAACATCAACCCATGAATGGACAATTATATACCTTTTTTTTCTCATTAATTTGTGACATCTGTAGATGAATCATCAACACACATACCAACATACTAACTCTAAACAATAAAATCTCTATGTTTTTCCTTGACTTAACTTCATCAAATAACCATCTGCATCAATGACAACAGATGGTGTTGAGATTACTCATTTATCTGGACTATTCACTATAATTGCTAATCCTGGTGTTATTCCTAATATTATTTCTAATATCATATTATTCTTAATTTTATAAATTTTCTTCAAATGATTATTTCTAATTTTTTAGTGAATCTCGTTCATTTATTCTTTATTGTTTTGATGTAATACACACACATTCACTTTCCTACTTCTTTCTTTGTCAACTATGAATTATAACTAAAGATCTTGATGGGTGCTCCTAACTTTCCTAATTCATTCACGATTGATATCTCAACTTATTTTTTAAGAAATGTAATGGAGTACTAATGTGGTGGAGAATTCAATTGCTTTTAGAGGGATTGCTCACTCTACTTTAACCTTCACTCACAATTTAGATATTCCTTTAGCGGTAGATGGTCTAGTAGTTGTAACTTTCTTCTTGCCACCGATAGTTTACAACAATCCCTTGACCAACCTTTTTCACATGCAATATGATGTAAAATTGTTATTAGAAGTCTATTGTATATTTAGCATTAGAAAGAAATATGTATAATATGAAGAACGAATATATGGCCATGTAATAGAAGATGGATATATAAATGGATATGTAAATATAAATGAAGTCAAATGGATGTATGATAAATCTAAGAATTATTCTAGATGTCTTATATCCTATTCATCATCCCTTTTCAACCCTTTTCAATAGATGATCCTTTATTATGTTTTAAGCAATCTATTAAATGAATGACAATGAGTCTGGCTAACTATTTTAATTGAGTCTCTTAGTTCATTGTTTCATTATATTACAATTTTATTCATCCGCACTAGTTGTTTCTCGTATTAATTTTGTAACTCAATTTCATATTACATATTTCGTCTTAATCATTTGATAGAAATCTTTATGTCCATTTTACACGAGAATTTTCTTACATGTCCCATAATGAGTATAAAATCAACTAGAAAATATCAATACAATTTTCCACTAAGAATGCCTAAAGCTTAAAGGTCTCTTAGTTTATAACCACAAATTGTTAAAAGATTAACAACTTTCAATCCACTGCCAAATACTTCCAACAAATTTAGTCCCTTACAATACCACAATATCCTAGTTATAGCAAATAATTTTGCATCTTAACCACCTATTGAAAAAGATGAATATTTCAAAGAAACATGAAGAATTCTTCATAATGTCTTTTGAAATCATGGACCAAAACCCATTCAAAGCAATTAGCCTCAACACTTCTTCTGAAAGACTTTCATCGCCTGCTAAAGCATCCTCATAATATAACTTTATGAGTTTATTAGTTGATACTGACTTTACAAGAAATATATAGCAAACATGCTAATGGAAGTATTCAATTTTTCGAGATCAACATATTGAATATTTTATCCCATAAGATTGGAACTAGCCGTTTTAATCTCAAAAATCTTTTTCAAAAGCCTTTAGCCTTCAAACTTATACGTATTATGATTATATTTTGTCTAGTCTCATATATTTTGTCTAAGCCCAAAAAGACAATCCTGGTTTATCTAATTTAGGCAAGACGTTTTTTTTTTTTTTTTTTAATTTCACAAATGATTCACTAAATGGTGGTGGACTTTGGAATTTCACCAACTATTTTCAAGAGAAGTTAATTAAAAATATAATTACTTTAAAGAAAATTCAACATGCATTTCAGGATATAGACTAGTTTCTTTCGTAGCCTCCCTTATCCATGGATGTTAGCTTAGGATTGTTCAACCTTAGAAAAATGTAGATCTCAAGAATTTGGCAAGACAGATTAAAATTAAATCGTGAAAAAAAAATTAATATTGATCTCCTCAACAAAGTAGGATAAATGAGTGACTTAGATATAATCAAAAGTTACAATTTACATGAGATAAAAAAATTAGAAAAAGAATCATAATTTTTAACAAAAGAACAAAAGGTAATGGTAGAATTAGCATTACCCACTTTTGTGGAGGAATTTAAAAAACAACTATAAAATACCATATCAACACAAGATAGAAATGTAAGTTGTCAATAGTCAAATTCATATCTTGAAAATGAAAATATACTAATATATGAATTTGACTCTAAAACAACGAAAAAAAAGTCACAAATCACAATATTATTACAAATGATCTAATAAGAAATGTTGATAAAAGAAGACAAAAATATAAAAGATAACAAGACAATTAGACACATTTTAGTAAAAAAGTGCTAATAAAAGAAAACAAAATAAATTAAGGTCAATTTTCTACATCGCTTGAGAATAACTTCTATTATACCTCATTAATGATGTAAATAATTTTATATAGTCTTCTCCGTAGGTCATTGGTTTCATTTGTATCAAAATTCCTTGCAATTTATATGTTTTGCAATAATAAACGAATTTCGATATTATAAAGAGTTCATCTCAGATTTAAAGTTGCTTTTGTAAGTGTTTTCGCAATCAATGTTTAACTTTATTTTGTTTATATAATTTCTTATCCCCTTTATTATTTTCAACTTATTTTAACATGTTTATGTTATTGAAAACACTAGTGTACTGAAAAGAAGTTATCAAACTATATTTTTAATGATGAAATCAATGAGTTATAATAAGTCGCGATAAGTGCAAAAATAAAGTGGGCGTACAAATTCTTCGGTAAAGAGAGTTAGCACTAAATTTAAGCAAACTACGACAATTTTAATCCAAATGAAGGTTAACACTTACTAAAATGGTGATTCTAACTACTACAATTCTAAAAAAAAAAAAAAAAAAAAAAAAAAAA